>FWPU01001331.1_pt1 | contig 58158 bp, 49 predicted proteins | sample 2228361 | NCBI WGS metagenome assembly FWPU01 (sample SAMEA103939777, study PRJEB20133) | metagenome | reverse complement strand
CACATCGCCGTCTACATACCATTTTGTTTTCATGAGATTCTTCTCCCTAGCTTAAGGAGTTTATTCTAAAGTGAGCTTCACTTAACATCGCCTTTTTATGATACAGTTTGTAAAATAAATAATAAAAAACCCGACTACTTAACATAAGATATTATAAACTCTAGAGTTATATGTTCAAATAATCTAGGAGAAAGATTACGATTTTGAGGGGTTAAGGGTTGCGAATAACTAACGATGAAATTGCCGATGTGCTCGAGCGCATTTCGGTCTTGCTCGAAGCGCAAGGTGCAAGCCCGTTCAGGGTGCGTGCCTACAACGCTTCCGCCAAGACCGTTCGTGAACACACCCGGTCCGTGGCTGATATCCTGGAGTCAGAGGGAACGGAGGGCCTGGAGCGATTGCCGACAATCGGTAAGAGCATAGCGTCTGTAATAGAAGAATACGTGCATAGTGGACGCAGCTCTCTACTCGAACGCCTGGAGGGGCAGGTATCTCCGGAGGACCTCTTCACTACGGTGCCCGGAATAGGTGAGGAGCTGGCTAGACGAATTCACCGGGAGCTCGGAATTGAAACACTGGAAGAGCTTGAACAAGCCGCTCACGACGGGCGTTTAGAGACGCTTTCCGGTTTTGGTGAGCGACGGGTTCGGGGAATTAGAGACACTCTTGCCGGCATTCTTGGCCGTTCGGTGCGCCGACGGGCTCGAAGGTTACGTTTGAAAGAAACCCAAGACATGCCGGGGGAGCGTCCGTCTATAGGGAACATACTGATGGTAGACGAGGAGTACAGAAGGCGTGCAGATGCAGGCAACCTTCCTAAGATTTCACCGCGCCGTTTCAATCCTGAAAAAAAGGCATGGCTTCCTGTACTACATTCTGAACACGACGGCTGGTCTTTTACTGCTATGTACTCTAACAGTGCTTTGGCCCATGAACTGGGAATGACCCGGGACTGGGTGATAATCTACTACGAGCGTGACGGTCAGGAAGACCAGTGCACCGTGGTTACTGAACGGCGGGGCCGACTGGCCGGCAAGCGGGTTATTCGAGGACGTGAATCTGAGTGCCTGGCTTATTATGAAAACAAGGTCTTAAAGGGTATGGACGGTCTTTTTACTGGAGATAACGGAGAAGGGGTTTAAGGCGCCGGTTTCTTATGGGGAAACTATATGTCGGAACCTCGGGTTGGGTTTATGGTGATTGGAATGGGATATTCTATCCCGAAAATCTATCCTCAAAAGACAGACTAAGGTACTTCTCCCAGCATTTTAAGACAGCGGAGATAAATTATTCCTTTTATCATCTGCCTAAGCCTGAGACATACCAGAATTGGTATAACCAAACCCCCGCAGATTTCGTCTTTGCGGTAAAGACCAGCAGGTATATAACCCATATCAAGCGTCTTAGGGGCGTCAAGACTGCGTGGAAAAGGTTTTTGAATAATGCGCTGCATCTAAGGGAAAAGTTAGGCCCTATTCTCTTTCAATTTCCACCGAGCCTTAAAGTAACTCCGGAAAACACGAAGAGACTGGGAGACTTTCTCAAATTTATAAACTCGCCGTGCCTGCGCATTGCTTTTGAATTCCGTCATAGAAGCTGGTGTGATGTAGAGGCTTATGAAACTTTGAGGAAGCACAAAATTGCCTGGGTAATTTCGGATTCTTCTCGGTATCCTAAAGCAGAAGCTGTAACCTCGGATTTTGTTTATATAAGGATGCACGGTCCGAAATCCCTTTTCAGCTCAAAATACTCTGATGAGGAGTTAAAGACGCTCTCTTTCAAAATCAAACACTGGTTAAATGAAGGGTTAGATGTCTATACGTATTTCAATAACGATTTTCAGGGATACGCCATTCAAGATGCTAAAGAACTCCTGAGATTATTGGCAGAGTATAAGGGGGTATAACCTTTCAATCCAAGGCCTATAAGTGAAGAGGCGGTGCTGATGCTTATTTTTACCCATAATATCCGCTACGAAACTTCTTTTTGTGTTGGGGTAATGATTGGCTGATGTGTCAACTATGTCCTTAGACATGAGCATCAAACGATTCCTTGGGGGGAGATGACGTTTCTATTTTTCACTAAGTAGACCGGCGAGTATACAACTTCTAGGGCGTTATACCCGACATGTTGTACTCCTTAACCCCGGGGTCTCTTTCTTTCGTCGGCGCGAGAAGTATTAGGAAATTGGATTACCTCTTGTATCTCCCCATCAATTGGCCTTCCGCCAGGATATGACCCTCCATCGCCTTTAGTAATTCGGCCTTAGTGGCTCCAGCCTCAAGATTAATTTCATTATCCAGAGCATAGAGGGCTTATTGATTGGGTTAATCGGGGCTATTCTTGGATGTATATTCGGCTACACATTTCAGGAATGGCTTTCTTCGCTGCGCTTTGAACTAGTTGGAATCATAAGGGCAAAAGGATTTATTTTGGATAGGAACCCTATGTATTTCGTCTATGGCTTTATCTTTGCCATTACATTTTCCTTCCTTGCCTCTTTCTACCCTTCATTTAAAGCATCGAGGCTTTTTCCTGTGGATATATTCAGGAGTGGCGGATGAGTGCTATTCTAGAAGCAAAAGATGTAAGGAAGACGATAAGAGATAGTGAAATACTAAAAGGAATATCTCTTTCCATAGACGAAGGTGATTTCGTGAGTATTATAGGCGTTTCAGGTTCGGGAAAAAGCACCTTGATGTATATTTTGGGTTTACTCGACGAGCCTACGGTCGGTGAAATTGTATTTGGCGGGCAGAAGATAGATTTTAAGAGCCAAAAGCTTCTATCAGAAATCAGGAACAAGAAGATAGGGATTGTTTTTCAGTTTCACTACTTGATATCTGAACTAAACGCTGCTGAAAATATAATGGTGACTATGTTAAAAGTAAAAACAACCAGAAAAGAAGCGGAAGAAAAGGCGTACGCTCTTTTATCGGAGCTCGGCTTAGGGGGAAAAGAAAAGAGAAAACCATATGAAATGTCAGGCGGAGAACAGCAAAGACTGGCGATAGGAAGGGCTTTAGCCAATGACCCTGATATACTGATGGTAGATGAGCCGACGGGAAACCTTGATTCTAAAAACACAGATATGGTTTTGGATATATTCTTAAACTTGAATGAAAAGGGTAGGTCGATTTTAATGGTAACTCACGAGTTGGATCTGGCACAAAGAACAAAAAAAATAGTAGAGATGAGAGACGGGCTTATTGTTGGTATCAAGTAGAAGAAAGACTGGCCAAAATCAGAATATACTGGCACTGCTATCGCTTTATTGTAAAAAATTGGTTAAGTAACTGAAGGAGAACAAGTCTAATGAAAGAAATTAAAAAGATAATATGGGCTACCGATGGTTCAAAGGAATCCCAGGAAGCACTAAAATATGTAGTATTTCTCGCTAAAACATTTCACTCTGAAATAATAGGTGTCCATGTGCTATTAAAATCGGAACTATTATCACATAAAACCGAGTTGCAAAATTGGATGGTAAAGGTCGAGGAGAATATGGTCTCTATGTTAAACTCGATATCAAATGAACTAGCCTCTCAAGGGGTTAATTTCAGAGGAGTTGTCTTAAAAGGAGAAGTAAATAAGGAGATTGTTAGGTACGCACGTCGAAAAAAGGCAGACCTAATTGCAATGGGAAAAAGAGGACATGGTCTTATAGATAGGATGCTTATAGGAAGTACTACTCTTAGGGTTTTAAGGGAGTCCAAAATACCGGTACTGGCTGTTAGGCAGGTCGATGGTAAAGATCATACAGATATTCGCAACATTCTCGTTCCCTTGGACCTGTATGAAGAATCTGATTCAGCTCTTAAATGTGCAATAAATCTGGCAGAGATGATAAACGCCAATATTAGGGTTGTTTACGTTATTACATTCTCTACTTTTTATGTATTTACACTTATTCCCTATAGTACTGAAATTCCCTATACCTTATTAGAAGATTTTATTAAGACTTCTTCCAATGAGCTTGCAAATAGAGTGGAGAAGATAAAACTTGAGCGTGCGACTAAAATGGAAATTAGTACAGAAGTGGTTCAGGGTACAACACCATCAGTGGCCATAGTTGATTATGCAAATAATAGGGACATCGACTTGATTGTAATCAACACCCATGGGAGAAAAGGAGTTAAGAAGCTTGTATTGGGGAGTGTGGCTGAAAAGGTAATTCAGGAATCTACATGTCCTGTATTAGCTTTAAAACCATGAGTAAGATATTAAGTGTATGATTAACGAAATTCGAGGACGAAAACTCAAGCTTCTTTACTCTCAGGATGAAGTCTTAAAACGGGTTGCTCAGTTAGGAGCACAAATTGCAGAAGACTATAGAGGAAAGCATCCGGTTTTTATAGGAGTGCTAAAGGGGGCTTTCATCTTCCTTGCGGACCTTATACGGCGTATCGACTTTCCGGTACAGGTAGATTTTATCCGTATGTCCAGTTATAAAGACGGAATGGAACCATCGAATATCGAGCTTATCATGGATACTTCCATGCCCCTTATGGGTCGCCATGTTATTCTTGTCGATGATATACTCGATACCGGAAATACTATGACTTTTATTTGTGATAAGATTAGTTCCATGTGTCCTGCTTCTTTTAAAATTTGTGTTCTGATTGATAAACGTGAAAGAAGACGAGTTCACATCGAACCCGATTATGTAGGATTTGAGATTAAAGAGGGTTTTATAGCAGGTTACGGAATTGATTGGGCAGAAGAGGGACGAAATATACCGGGAATTTATGTCGTTGATTAAATTAAGAATTAACGTCCGGTCCCGCTTCTATAAAGGGTTAAATCTGTTTTCTATAAATCATTGGAGTACTAATGGCATAATAATTACGGGAGAGGGATTTTAAAGTGAGTAAGAAAAGCGGATGGACAGCAGAAATATTGTAGGAGAAATAGAGTGGCTGATTTATTTCAATATGCGGATGACATAGGGCCAACCAAAATCATCCATGTGTATGAGCCATCGATTCAATTAAAGGCAATACTAGTTGTCGATAATGTTGCCCGGGGACCATCTATCGGCGGAGTACGTATAGCTCCTGATGTGAGTGCTGAGGAATGTTTCCGACTGGCCAGGGCTATGACCTTGAAGAATGCTGCCGCCGATCTGCCATACGGCGGCGGCAAGGCGGTGTTGTTCGGGGACCCGAAAATGCCCAAGTCTGTTAAAGAAATACTTATTCGGGGCTTAGCCAAGGCCTTGCGCAATGATGAGGAATACATATTCGGACCAGACATGGGCACCGATGAAGAATGTATGGCTTGGGTGAAAGATGAGATCGGACGATCAGTTGGATTGCCCCGTGAAATCGGCGGCTTACCGCTCGATGAAATCGGGGCCACCGGTTGGGGCCTTGTTAATTCCGCCGATGTTGCTGCGGAATTCTGTGACCTTGAATTAAAAGGAGCCCGTTTTGCTATTCAGGGTTTTGGTGCGGTGGGTAAGCATGCGGCACGCTTCTTAGTGGACAAAGGGGCTCTGATGGTTGCGGCTGCAGATTCAATTGGCGCCATTCACAACCCAGATGGTCTTGATGTGAATGAATTGTTTGCACTAAAACAAGAAGGGAAGAGCGTGTCGGATTACCAAAAGGGAACCCCAATTGAACGGGATGCCATTATCGATGTGGAGTGTGATATTTGGATTCCCGCAGCTCGCCCGGATGTGATTAATGAAGACAATGTCCATAGACTTAAGACAAAGCTGGTGTTGCAAGGAGCCAATATTCCCATAACCGAGAGCGCAGAAAGGATTCTAGCGGAGAGAGGCATTATTTGTGTGCCCGATTTCATTGCCAATGCCGGTGGTGTCATCTGTGCGGCCCTGGAATACCAGGGTGCGGGCGAATCGACTGCTCTTAGCACGATTAAAGATAAGTTGCAGCTAAATACCAGGCTGGTGCTGGAGGATGCTGCTAAAAGAAATATCTTGCCACGTCAGGCAGCTCTGGAGCTAGCGGTGCAACGAGTAAAGAAGGCGATGGGTTTTCGGAAGTATTCTTTGTTTTCATCTGCACCCCATTTCGTGTAGTTAATAAGGATTAAGTAGTGTGTTTCAATTTTAACTCTACACGCTCCTGGGAGGCTGAACTTATTTGCATGTTAATGTAAGAAAGAAGAAAACAATAACGGCGCATGATCTTGGGATCGATATCGGTTCAGGTAAGGAGGAGGAGTTATTCAAGTGGTTTCTAGCCTGTCTTCTGTTCGGGAAACCCATACAACAAGAAATTGCCCAGCGAGCTTATATGGAATTAATAAAAGAGCGAATAGTTAGTCCTCAAAGGGTTCTGGACGCTGGTTGGGATCGGCTCGTACAAATATTGGACCGTTCTCACTATGTTCGCTATGATTTTTCCACGGCAACGAAGCTGCTCAATGTGTGTGGGGAGCTTCTAGATAAGTATGGTACGATTACAGCTATTATTGAGTCCTCCAGTACCCTTGAAAAGTTAGGAGATCGATTGCAGCAATTCAAAGGAATAGGACCGAAGACGGCAGAGATATTTTTGCGCGAATTAAAGCCAGTATGGCACCACTTTCATAAGAACTGAAATGAGGAAATTTAATTCTATCTACTCAAAGTGTTTACGATTTAGAATGTCCAAACATGTTTTTAAACAGGTTGGTAGCCGTTTTCCATAAGCGGAACAATGTATAACATCTACATCTTTGCCATATTACATCTCCCTTAAACTTGTTTGATTATTCTTTAGAGCTTGGTATATAAATTGAACCGACTACTGATTAATGGGGAGCGTTTACTTTTAAGGCTTCCCATTACGGATAGTGACATTACTTAACGTCAATTTTAATCTCTTTTGGTTTTGCCTCTTCTGCTTTAGGAAGGTGTATCTCGAGTATACCGTTTTTAAAATTTGCCTTGATCTTATCTGTCTTCACTTTGGCGGGCAGTCTCAACGCCCGGGCAAAGCCTCCATATGATCTTTCCGCATAGTAATAGTCTTCCTCCTTCACTTCTTCTTCCCTCTTCACCTCGCCCTTTATAGTTAGAACGTTATCTGATAGAGAAATCTTCACGTTCTCTTTCTCCACTCCGGGGATCTCGGCCTTTACCACTATCTCATCCTTCTTGTCATACATATCAACCGCAGGAGACATTCCCTCAAGCTCTCTTAGTATTTTCAGCGAAGGAAATCTCCTCCATGCACGCGGGAGAAAGGGTTCTTCGAAGAACTCTTCAAACCATCTTTCGATTTCTTTTGGTGGTGACCATTTCATAAGTGCCATGATAATTTCCTCCTTATATGAAGCTTTCGATCATTCAAATGGCAAGTTGTATGCCATAAATATTCGGTCGGAAAAGGCAAGGAAATGAGGATAAAAGAGCCATTATGTGGTATAAACAGTATGTCAGTTGTCTGAAATTATGACAAAATCATGTGTCTAGAACACCGGCGAATGTATTAAGGTTTACACTAGCGTGATTGCCCCGAACCCTGATAATATTCATACCGCTCTATGATGAGAAGCCACTTATTTATTCAGAAACGAAAATTTTATCGGCGACTATCCAAGCTTATATCCGATCTTTCTTAAGAGTAATTTTCTTTCCTCTATGTCCTTCTCGGTTTCTATGCCCTTGGATTTTGATCCATCAATAACACCCAGTATTCCCCTTCCCTGCTCAGACTCCGCTATAATCACCTCTACGGGATTGGCCGTGGCACAGAATATCCGGCAAACTTCGGGAACGTTTTTAATTACATTCAATACATTGACCGGGTAAGCATTCTGGAGAAATATAATGAAGCTATGGCCTGCAGACAGGCTAAATGCATTCTTTTTTGCCAACTCGATAAGCTCCTGGTCAGTCCCGCTGTACCGTACTAGGCAAGGACCGGAAGACTCACAGAAAGCAAGCCCAAACTTTACGCCAGGGACCGTATTTACAAGAGCCTCGTGTATGTCCTCTACAGTCTTTATAAAATGGGATTGGCCGAGGATGAGGTTTATATCATCGGGTTTCTCTATTCTTGTGGTTTTTATTTCCATTCTATCCTCCTAACCGTATCTGCTTACAATATACGCTATCATAAAAATTTAATAGTCAAAATCCCTCGGCACTTCAGGGTCCGATTACTGTACGACCTTCATACAATCTGACACCTCTTCCCCAGGTTATTAAAGGATATTAAAGCAGTTACATTACATATCCAATCATGGCACAAACATTGCTTAATTACAATCAGGATGATTGCATATCCAAGGGAACTGATACTTAAGGATGCAACACCGATAATACTTAGACCTGCCCAGAAAGAGGATATGGAGGGTTTATTCAGTTTTTTCTCTAGAATACCAAAATCAGACCTCCTGATTTATAAGGACGATGTGACAAAATGGGAAACCGTGGAGAGCTGGTTTACCAACCCTAAATACAATAAGATTCTTCAACTCGTCGCCCTGAAGGACGAGGATATAATAGCAAAAGGGACCCTTCACCAAGAGGGGTTATATTGGCATCATGCAGTAGAGATGAAACTGATCGTAGAACCTGAATACAGAAGCCGAGGACTCGGGTCTAAAATATTTAAGATTTTATTGGCCGAGGGGCTTCTGCGTAAGTTTGAGAAGATAATCGTTAGATTCACACCGGACAACCGAAACTTCATGAGAATTCTGGAGCATTACGGTTTTAAACCCGAGACTGCGCTAAGATGCTACATACACGACGAGGAGGACAAGGAACCCAAGGACCATATAATCGCCTCATACAGCATTGAAGATTGGGAAGGCAGATTCGAATTTTACAACTCAGTTTACGGCAAAGGCAAGGCCGAATTCAATTTGTAGCCAAATAAATAAAGTGTTAAGCTCATAATGAATAAAAGCTAACGCTGGGTAGGGTGGTCATACTCAGCGTAAGCTTTTCTTAATATTGTCAATACTTGCTCATTTCAAAAGCGATAGAGAGATGGACTCTTTAATTATAACCTTGTTAGATGACGCCAAAGTGATATGTGTTTGAATGGTTGATGAAAATGAGTAGAAACCGGGAGGAATCCAAAAATAAAAGAAAAGGCCCTCGCCAGAATCAAGGGAAATTGCCAAAAAGGAAATCGGCAGGGAGGAGCCAGGATATAATCACTTCACCGACCGAAAACTACAATTTAAACCGGGGGCCAAAGTACACCAGCGCCGATGTTGAGCGGTTGATACACGACCTAAGTGTACATCAAATTGAACTGGAGACCCAGAATGAAGAACTTCGCCGGATACAATTGGAGCTTAAGGAAGCCAAGAATAAATACGCTGAATTATATAACTTCGCACCGGTCGGATATCTTACCTTGAACGAAAAGTGCACCATTCTTGAGGCCAATTTCACCGCCTGCCAAATGTTGGATATTGAAAAACAAAACCTAATAAAGCGGAATTTCTCGAGATATATACGGCAAGAAGACAGTTACATGTTTTACTCGTATCGTAAACGGCTGATTGATACCGGTACCCGCCAGGTTTGCAAGCTTAGAATACGTAAAAATAACGGCGCCCAATTCTACGCTCAACTAGAAGGCACCGCTACATTTGATGACCAAGGGAAATTCAGCCACTTTAAGATAGCGATGGTGGATATTACTCAAAGAAGGCGAGCGGAAGAGGTATTGCTGAAAGCTCATGATAAGCTAGAAAGTGTCCTTCATGAACAGAGTTCAGAGCTCGTGAAGACAAAGGAAACATTACAGTCTGAAGTAATCCAACGGGCTAAAACAGAGGAAGCGCTCCGGGAGAGAGAAGAAGAGTATAAAAAACTGTTTGACGATATTCCCATAGGGATCTACCGCACTACTCCGGACGGTCGTATCCTGAAGGCAAATCCGGCATTGGTTCATATGCTCGGATATTCCTCATTCGATGAACTGGCTTCGCACAACCTGGAGGAGCCGGGCTTTCAACCCAATTATGACAGGAATAAGTTCAAAGAACTGCTCAAGAACCAAAATGAAGTTATGGGATTTGAATCCGTATGGACGAAGAAAGACGGCACCTCTTTGTTCGTCAGGGAAAGTGCAAGGGCCGTCAAAGGAAAGGATGGAACTACCTTATATTACGAAGGAACGGTCGAGGATATCACAGAACGGAAACAGGCAGAGGACAGATTTCGGCAGGCGGTAGAGTCAGCCCCAAATGCAATAGTGATGGTCAATCAGCAAGGGATAATCACATTCGTCAACTCTCAGACAGAAAGGTTATTCGGATACAGCAAAGATGAGCTAATCGGCCAATCGGTAGAGATACTGGTACCGGAGCGCCTCCGTAGCAATCATTCTAAATTCCGTTTGGAGTTCTATGGTGACCCTCGGGCCAGACCTATGGGAGCGGGCCGAGACTTGTTTGCGCTGCGCAAGGATGGCAGCGAGTTCCCGGTGGAGATTGGCCTCAATCCGGTCCATACAGCGGACGGAATCATCGTGCTCGGCTCGATCGTCGATATAACCCAGCGCAAGCGGGCCGAGTTAGAACTGCGCAAGGAGAAAGACAAGGCGCAAAAATACCTGGATATAGCCGAGGTCATTATTGTCGCCATCAACCATAAAGAAGAAGTGACACTAATAAACCAGAAAGGCTGCGACCTTCTAGGATACGAGGAAGAAGATATTATCGGAAAGAACTGGTTCGAATTCTTCTTGCCAAACAAAATTAGGGAAGAAGCAAGAAAGATATTTCAAAACATAATCAAGGGTCGAGTCGAGTCCTATAAATACTATGAAAACCCCGTTTTAACAAAATCCGGTAAAGAGAGACTGATCGCCTGGCATAATACGGTTTTGACTGATGAAGACGGCAACATCATCGGCACTCTCAGTTCAGGCGAGGATATAACTGAGCGCAGGCAAGCTGAGGAAGCTCTTCGCGAAAGCGAGCAAAAGCTAAAGGCCATCATGGATAACACCACAGATGCAATTCTGGTTTACGACGAAGATGGCAGGATAATTACGATTAACAAAAAAGGAGAAAACTTATTTTCTGGTGGTAGTAAAAAACGTCTAGAAAGCATATGGGACACCATACCGTCTGAAGAAAGGATTAAGTTTTCTGAGAGGCTTAAAAGCGTAAAAGAAGGAAACAAATTATTGGATTACGAGACGCAAAAGGTATTGGGCAATGGGGAGAGGATTCCGGTTAGCGTAGGACTGGTGTATGTCGCCGATGGCGTAAGCTGGTTTATCGAGACGGTGAGAGATGTCCGGGAAAGGGTGGCATTGAGAAATAAGATAATTGAACTGGAGAAAGCCCAGATTGTGGGTAGAATGGCCGAAGGAATTGCTCATCACATGGGAACCCCACTCGCATCCATGCTTCTCCGGGTTCAGATGCTAAAAGAAGACGCCCCCAGCGCTTTCGAATACGAAAAATATTTAGAGAAGCTCGACTCTATCGAAAGGCAGATTTTCTATACTCAGAAGGTAATCCAAAGGCTTCTCAAGTTTGTAAGCAAGCCAGAGAATGAAAAATCTCTGGACAACGTTTCCAATATCCTTGACGACGCGGCCGAGATTACCAATCCCCTCTTTAAGAAGCGGGGGATTAAACTGGAACTAAAAGTGGATGAGGATTTATATGTCCTAGCCGATAGCAACCTACTCGGACTGGTTTTTGTGGACATAATGATGAATGCGTTGGACGCAATGCCTGAAGGCGGAAAGCTTTCGGTAATCGCTTCTCTCAGGAAGCCCGAGGGTCTAATAGAAATAAGAATTTCCGACACCGGGTCTGGAATACCAAGAGATGTACTTCCATTTGTTTTCGAGCCGTTTTTTACGACGAAGCCAGCAGGAAAAGGGACCGGTCTGGGGCTTTCCGTTGCCAAGAGGATTATCCATGACCATGGAGGAGAAATCAGCATAGACAGCACAGAAGGCAAAGGGACGAGTGTTATCATAAAACTACCGGCGCAGGCGGAGGGAAAAGAAATTGAGCAAGCTTAAAGTTCTAGTCGTTGATGACGATGAAGAGTTAGTGGGGGCGATAAAGGAGCTTCTGGAAAGGAGAAAGTATGAGGTGATCACAGCATTCTCCGGAAATGAGGCGTTGGAGAAGGTCTCGGCCGTGCATGATATTAACGTCGCTCTTCTCGACCTGGTAATGCCCATGATGGATGGTTTTACGCTGCTGGAGAAAATTAAAGCCATTCACCCGGAGATGAGCATAATTATGATCACCGGGCACGGCACCGTTCCCACGGCTGTGGAGGCGATAAAACGGGGAGCTTCGGATTTCATCACCAAGCCCTTCGACAAGGACCTACTCCTGAAGAAGCTCGAAATAATCAGCAAGGCTTATGAGCTTGAAAGCAGGGTAAGCGAGCTTAAGGAAATGGTCTCCGAGAAATACGGCTTTGAGCAGATTATCAGCGGGTCTCAGGTTATGAGAAGGGTATTCGAAAAGGCTTCTGCCGCAGCACGGAGCGACGCTCCAGTTTTTATCGTAGGTGAGACCGGGACCGGAAAAGAACTCTTGGCCAAGGCTATACACATCAAGAGCGATAGGGGTAACCAGCCATTCGTTGCCGTGAATTGTGCCGCAATTCCCAAAGAGCTTATGGAGTCGGAGTTGTTCGGGCACAAGAAGGGGGCTTTTACCGGAGCGGTAAGAGACCATGACGGCCTTTTCGTAGCCGCTAACAGAGGGACGATTTTTCTAGACGAGATAGGGGAGATGCCCAAGGACCTGCAGGTAAAATTGCTCAGAGTACTTCAAGAAAGCAGGGTGAGGCCCGTAGGACACTCCACTGAAGTATCCGTCGATACACGGGTAATAGCCGCCAGCAATCGTACTATAGAAGAGCTCAAGAATACCTATTTAAGAGAAGACCTCTTCTTCCGGCTCGCCGTCGTGGTTATAGAGCTGCCGCCGCTCAGAGAAAGAAGGGAGGATATTCCTCTTCTGACAGAGCATTTTATAAGGAAGCTCAACCAAAAGTACTCCCGAAATATAAAGGGGGTGTCGGAAGGCGTACTGACATCGATTTATCAGTACGATTTTCCGGGAAACATTAGGGAATTAGAAAATTTATTAGAGGGTATTATTGCCGTATCTCCGCCTGACAAGCAAACAATCGTGGAAAAAGACCTAAAAGCACATCTGCTGTGGCAGGAGAAAAAGGCTTCTGAACACATGCTCCTCTCTCTGGACAAACTGGAAAAGTTCGCCCTGGAGCAGGCGCTTCGGGAATCTCAAGGGAATAAGTCAAAAGCAGCCGAAATTTTGGGTATCTCTAGGGATACCCTCTATAGAAAGCTTAAGCAATTCGGCATCGAGTAACCCTAGTTTCCTGCCGGCCTTCCATGTCATAATTATCCTTAATCCCCTTCGACTCCGCTGAGCAGGCTTCCACCTCATGTGGGGAAGGGATGATTACTTTTATTCTGTCATTGCAATGATTGTGCTAAAGACACTACTTATCGATTTCCGATTTATTTGAGTCAATGTAAGAAACCCATTCCACTATGGATTTCACCGTTTCTTCTGGGTTTTCCATACAATCATGCCTGGCCCGTGGGATATACCTTACCGTAATATCGTGATTTCCGGCCTTATGAACCAAATCGGCCAAGTCTTTGCCCTCCCCGGGTTCGAGTATATCGTCATTCTCACCCTGGAGGAATAGAATCGGGACCTTTATCTTTGATATTACCCTGTAGGTCATTGCGTTATAAGCCTCCGGTCCCCTCATGAACCACCAGGTTTTATACGTAAAGATTTCTACATGAAAGGGATTAAACGTAGGCCCCCAGGCCCGGTACACTATAAAAATCTGGTCGTTTGCACTCTTATCGGGGTCTTTTCCCAAAACTTCCCGTGCTCTGACGTACACCTCATCGTAAGTAGGTATGCTGTCCCATTTTTCCCAGCGTTTTCGTTGAGAATCGGGAAGGGAAAAGGCACACCCTTCCAGAATTAGTCCTTGAATACCCGCATTCGGTCTCTCGCTGGCATAATAAGCAACTACATTTGCCCCCAAGCTATAACCGAATATGAAAATCTTACGGAAGCCTTCTTTCTTGAGTAAATCTACGGCTGCATCTATATCCTTTATGGCATAATCGAATATCCCTTCTCCCATTATCTGTCCCATAAAAGCCATACGGTTGTTGACTGATAAGGAAGAAATACCGTGCTCTAGCAGGGCCGGCGGGAGTAGCCTTGGTGTGCCACGCGCCAGGAAATGGCCCAGTACACCGTGGACATGGATAATTATGGGCCTGTCCAGTAAATCAGCTTGTTCATTATTAAAACTTTTCGTAAGCAGAAGGGCGTTAAGTAAGAAGCCATCCTCTGATTGAAAGCTTATGAGCCTTTTTTCCTCACGAGACATATCAAATGAGATTACTTATTTTGAAACCTTCTGCCGAGCCACTTGACCACAATGTCCCCGAGCTCCTCTTCCTTCCCCTCAAGCGTGTGTCCGGCATTGACATAAAAAGCGGAAACATCCTTGTTCCCGGCATTGAGGGCTACCTGCGCTAAGTCCTGAGTCTCTTGCGGGTTCACGATATCGTCGTGCCAGCCCTGGATTAAGAGTATGGGTATCTTAATCTGCTCTATCTGTTTGTAAGCCTTTGCCCCCTCCGCTTCCGGCCCGGCCAGAAACCACCATGTTTTATACGTGTAAATCTCCGTGTGCTCTGGACGGTATGTATTTCCACGCGCCTTGTATATGAGAATACTTCGATCCTCTGATGAACTATAAGGGGTTGGCCTTAGTATCTCCTTGGCTTCTTCATAAACCCGGTCGTAAGAAGGTTCACTGCCCCACTTATTCCATCTCCGGCGTATAGAGTCGGGCATGGAGTAGGGGGTGGCCAGGGCTATAACACCTTTCAAGCTGGGGTAGGAAGAGGGGTCATTCCTAAGGGCTGCATACCTGAGAACCACGCTGCCTCCAAGGCTATATCCCGACAGTATAATCTTCCTGTAGCCCAATCCCTTTAAAAACACTATGGTCGTATCTATCTGGGGCACGGTGTCTTCCAGAATCCCGTAACCAAAGAACAGGCCGAAATTAGCCATGCGGGTATTTATAGATAGAGAAGAATAGCCTGCCCTGGCCAAAATCGGGGGAAGAAAACGCTGGCTCCCGTCCAGGAAGTTTCCCAAAAAGCCGTGCACGTGAATTACTATCGGTTCCTTATCCGATCCTTCCCCAACTAAAGTACGGTAAAAAAGGGCATCAATCTTGCTGTTACCGAAGGGAATAGCAATAAGCTCTTGCTCCATAAATTCCATCTTGTTGAGAATACCCTAATAGATTTCCGGGAAAAAGCCAGAAGCGGTCTAAAACGCCAATTCTATGTCTTTTTCCTCATCCAGAATCTCCATTTCTTGAGTTGAGTTTTGCGTCTCCACGTGGACCAAACCGGGCAGTTTTAACAGATGAGAATTTAATCTCATCTTTATCCATTTTATATTTTGAAGATCGAGCTTTATTCTGTTGTCCCGGCTTACAGTAGCCTTGATCTTGATTTCATCTTCTATTTTAAATGGCGAGAAATCTATCCAGTATATTCCGTTTTTGAAAAAACCGTTGGGCAAAGTGTAGCTGATATCCCGGGGAAATTTATTCCTCTTAAATCTTCGAACCCAAGCAAAGACTCTGGGCAGGTCTTCATCTACCATATGCCAGGTATGTCCGTATTGAGGATAGGAAGTAAACTCGGTTGGGGCGCCAAGTTTTTTTACTATCTCATGGAGCACCAGCCCTTCCTCCAGCGGGACGGCTTCGTCCCCACCGCCATGAGAGATATAGATGGGAAGATTCTTCAGGTTAGTCAGCATTCTTTGAGGGTAACCCAGAGTATCTATGAATTTCTCTAATTCAGCTTTGTTCAAGTTCCCTATTTCATCTTTATAAAACCTGACTTTGAAAGGGCCAAAAACCACTGCCGATGCAGCAATAAGGTCCGGGTAATGCATCGAGGCTAAGAGTGCTTCCAGCGCCCCATTAGACATTCCGGTAACGAATACACGGTCTTCGTCGATAGAGAAACTTTTCTTTATAACATCGAGGAGCTCCGGGAACACATCCAAGCGCCCCTGCCGAATATACTGTCCGCCCAGGTCCACCGAAGGAACGATGGCCAGGAACCGATTTTCCCGGGCGAATAGATGGAGTTCCTGGGATTTAACATAGTTATTAAGACATATGATAACGGGAAGCTTATCGCCCTCCCGGTGCTCAAGAGAAACATAATGAAATTCAAACTTTCGGTTATATTTTCTAGATTGATAAGATTTAAGGTATATACCCCGCCCTTCCAGTGAAAACTTGTGCCGCTCGGGGTGGCCTTGGGGAAGGATATCCCCATTCGCCCCTATATAAATTACCGAATTGGCACCTCCGGCAACATCCGGATTTAGGTCCGGGTTATTAGGGTCATTCAACCAGTTACCATCGACGATGTATTTATAATCATAGTACCGGCCCGGTTTCAGTTCCAAGATTATGCGCCATACATCGTCCCTCCCCTTTATCAACGGGGTAGCCCGTTTTTTCCAACCGTTGAAATCACCGGCAAGAAAAACCTCCCTGGCTGACGGCGAATAGTAACTGAAAAGAACTCCCTCTTTCACCCGAACAGGTTTAGTTGCCCACCAACCCTGATATTGTTCGACAGCATCCGATTTCTGCAATAAATAGCCTTTATCTTTCTATTTATACAATCATGAAGATTTTTATGACGACAAATCGATATAAAGCTCGGGCTCATTTCTGACTCTGTCCGCAAGAGATTTTGCCTCCTGCCAAGTAGAGGGCTGCCCAAGGTCAATGACCCTCTTTGACAGAGTGCCTTTAACATAAAGGATCCTGGTTTGAGAATCCCATAGGATCTGCCAGTTATCATCTTCGATTCCCCTGAGCCAGCCGAAAGGAAATGTAGCCAATTCTTTACTATCCTCTGATTTCTTTGTTGGTCAAAGTTGACTGGAAAGATTATACCTAATAACCCCCTTGAGCATGAAAACATTCTCCACTCCCTGCTTATACCAGAAAGATCAGCCTCACAAAAGTCAAGTGTAAGCTGAAACAGGATAGAACAGCGCCGCTGATACCGTATTCGCTTCACTAGGCAAAAAGCGTAATCAACACGGTCGAGATAAATCGAAGGAAAAACAAAAAGACAGTAGCCTGCTTCTGTAATTTGCGCGCTAACCCGGTATTTCTGAGTCGCTCAGAGCAAAAGTACTGATCTAGAAACTTTTATATAGTGTGAAGAATCACTCCGGTACTTGTCTTACTATCTCTTGTAACCCTCTCGCTCCCTTGAAAACAACCTGGGTATAACCGCATGCCTTTATCCTGTCCATGCCGGTCTTCCCCCGGTATTCGGAATTCAGAAACGGTTCGACAAAATTCTCCTCCAGGCTGCAATCTGGACAGGTAAATATAACGGTTTCATCGTAATTTCCCCTGGTGGAAACCCTTATTTCCACTTTTTCTTTCTGGTAATACCTGTCCCATAAATAGGCACAGGCGCTTCTCAAGGCATTGGTCTTGGCTTGGAATACCTTTTGTTCCTGATCGCCGGTAACCGTATCCGTTCCCGCCTCTGAAATAGACCCCGGAATAACGTAACAAACAGAAATCACGATAAAAAATGCCGATAAGCCGACTAATTTTGTCATGCTTTTTCATCCTCCTGTTTTAGCCCTAATTTTACTACATTTTGAAATGGGAAGGAATGGCGGCAATAAAATTCGCAGTAGAGGCCTGATTAAGCCTATTATGCTAGAGAGGGCATAAACGTCTGGTCCCACGCGGTCCGCTAAACGCCAGAATACATGCTAAACTAATAAATAATCGCAAAGGAAAAGAAGACTGTTATAAAAAGGAGACTGAAATGATGAAGAAAAAAGAAACATATCCGTTATTCTTGGCATTCATGATTATGGCCCTGCTAGCCCTCGGTAAAGCGTCTATTGCCGAAACAGACACTCCTAAGGAGGAAACCCAGGTAATAAAAAACATATCTCCACAAGAAGCGCATGTGCTCATAGAGAAAAATAAGAAGAACCCGGACTTCGTAATTCTCGACGTCAGAACTCCAGAGGAGTTTTCAGAAGGACATATAGAGAACGCCGTAAATCTCGATTTCTATTCCGATAACTTCAAAGAAGACCTGGGAAAACTGGATAAGAATAAGACCTACCTGACCCATTGCCGCTCCGGAAGCCGCAGCGCAAAAACCTTAAACCTGATGAAGGAACTCGGTTTCAAGGAAGCATACAACATAACCGGTGGTATTGTGCAGTGGGAGAATGAAGGACTTCCCACTACAAAATAGTAATGGAGACAATGACACTACGGTTGTCATTTTGCTCAGCCATGACCAAGCAGGATTCTCTCCTTAGTCATAAAGTTAAAGTCAATATAGTGCGGAATGGAAGTATCATCAAGAACCTTAAGCTCGTCTGGTAGGTCATGCAAACCAAGCTCTCGCAAATTGCCCCACCGATTCAGTAATCGGTCTGCTTCGGCCGCACCGCCCAGGGCAAATATATCAACGACTTCTTTTGCCAGGTTTTCAATATCAGTCTCCAACCTGTCGTAATCCACATGGAACTTCTCGGTTAGCTCGTCGAAACGAATGGAGCCACTGTCTCTGAGATAAGAGTAGGTGAGGAATGCAGAAGCGGTATCCGGGTAACTCCAAAACCGCCCCCGTCTTATGTATCTAAGCATTTCCGCAATCGATACGGTGTAAGCTTTAATCAGTAGATCGCCCTTTAGCAAATCATCAGCCAAGAACCTCATGTTATAGAGGGACAGGATATCAGACTTTAGCTCATGCAGGATCAAATAAGGCCTGTCCAGTTCGGACATGTTCGACCTTAGCAGGTCTTCCCCATAGAAATGACCAAGATCATGCCCTCTAAGCCAGAGAAGCAATAGTCTTCCTATATTTTCATCGTCCAGATCATCGATGATCGCATGACTCCCCAGGTATTTCTTAGCAATCTCTTTAGATATTAGCGCAAACCTCCGGGTATACAGGTTAATGAAAACGGTCATCCTGGAGAGGTTGGAGAGATTCTCCGGGCTTCCACCGGAAAAAAAGACGCAGATAGGCTTATGGCGTGTATTCAGTTCTCCGGCAAGAGAAAAAACGTCGATACATCTTATCGTCGGTGCATTTCCATTGATTGAAAAATCCTCATTCTTACTGGAGCGTTGCTTTAATAAATTCATTTTTTTATCATAGGTTTCGATAAGATCGTCGAAGAAGTTATTAACACTACCAATCGCTCCGGCGTAGCATTTACGGTCATTCTTATCCAATGAAAAAACTTTCCCCAGGATTAAATCAATACATTCTTTATCCTCGTTAATTAGTGTCAACGGGTATAGGTCGTATATCCCGCCGGATATGTCCTCTATTTGTCTCTCTAATTCGAATTTATCCCGACCGGATAGATAAGACGCTCCTTTCCTTAAGCTACTCATAATCTTTTGAAAAATAGCATTCTCTAAAATTAGAGAAAAACCGTCCGTATTTTCCAAATGGTGTAAAGACTCAATATATTCAAGGGATTGAAGGAATGAACGTATGGTTCCATGCAGCTTATTATCGAGCGCCGGGTTTATATCCACTATTACGCTTTTCCTTTCATTATGGATGGGGTTCATAGACTAATCCGCACCGTGACCAGTAAAACTTTGCCCTCCAATTAGAGTGCACTATGCATGTGTCACTTGTCTTAATTTCTAGAAAAAATGTATCAAGGACTTTTATACTTTATAATCCTTATAAGTGAAAAAAAGAGGCGAGTTTTTAATTCGAGCCTCTCTCGTTTTCTGCTCCAATCCCTCCAAATAGCGGTCAAACGTATCTTTAAGCTCGTCGCCTTCCTTACCCTTGCCGAGTTTTCTCAGTTCTTCAATAATCTTATTCAATTCTTCTTTGAGCCTGGGAATCTCTTTATTGAGCTCCGCTATACCCTGTTCTGCGCTTCTTCTCGCTTGCTCCATCAGTTCACGAACATCTTTCCTAAGCTTCCTTAGCCTTTCATCCTCTTTAGATTCTTCAAGCCCTGTTTTAAACTCTCTTACCCAATCATCGAATTCTTGATATGCACCCTCCAGAATTTTTTTACTTGTGCGCATAAAAAACTGCGCTTGTGAAGAATAGCCCTCTACTCTTGCACCCTGGGTTAACGGAGGTGCATCTTCCTTGAGAACCTGCACTCTAATTCGTTTGTTTGAAGCTAAAGGGTCCCTCTCGATTATGAATACGGAACTGGAGTTGATCTCATCTGCATAATTCTTGTCGATCCTTACCTCGACCAGCGCTCCGCCGCTTTCCGTGGTCCTCAACCCGGTCACCTCTCCCACCGCGATATCTCCGAGGACGACTTCGTTACCCTCGCTAACTCCGTCCGCCCGGTCGAATGCTATAGAGATATCTAAAGGCCTTTTGTATAAACCAAACCAATAGATAATCCCAGTCAAGGTCAATTCAACTAAAATTACGGCTATTACCATATACATTCTTCTCGGCACGCTACACCTCGACTGAATACATACCTCTATTATATAAACTCTATACCAGAAACCAAGGTCACCGTAAAAGCAAGTCCCCGTCCGCTTTCAAAAGAGCTTGCGACTCACTTTATAAATTTTCGATTTAATGCCTCTACTTTATTTTTTCTTCGTTCCAGTTAGAATTAGAAAATTTTTTATTCTATTTTTGACATTTTTTGTCTTGAAATACCCTTATAGATTTCTTATTGGGAAATAAATCATCAATGGTTAAAGCAAGTTAATCATAGATAACAAGCTATATAGAATGGCATAACTCTTGCACGAATAGTAGCTTTGAGGGTAACCGATGAAGTTCAAAAGGACAAAAAGAAACGTCAACGACATTTCTACCTTTAGCAAGTTGGTTCGCTACCACGTCAAGTATTCCCGGGGAAAAAATTGGAAAGAGGTTTCGGAAAGAGACATTTTTCATTCCGTAGCTCTAGCCGTAAGAGAATGGATAATAGATGCAATGCTGAAAACCGAGGAGCGTTACCAGGAGAGAGACGTAAAAAGACTCTACTATCTCTCCATGGAGTACCTCATGGGAAGGTCTTTGGGTAATAATCTCCATAATCTAGGGATATTCGACCTCTGTAAAGAGGCCCTTTCCCGGATGGGGATCGACCTGGAAGAACTTATGGAGACCGAACCCGACGCCGCATTGGGCAACGGGGGACTGGGCCGTTTAGCGGCCTGCTTTCTAGATTCGCTGGCTACTCTGGACATGCCCGGATATGGTTACGGAATCAACTACGAATTTGGGCTTTTCAAGCAGGAGATACAAAAAGGATATCAGAAAGAAAAGCCTGACCACTGGTTGAGCGAGGGCTCACCCTGGCTGATAGAAAGACCGGACGAGATATGCGTTGTTCCGATATATGGCCATGTGGAGCACCACAAGGGGCATAAAGATGGTGATAGCCCAGTATGGATGGACTGGAAGGTGCTGATCGGGGTGCCGCACGATATGCCGGTGGTGGGGTACGGGGGGAGGACTGTGAATTATCTCCGGCTATATTCTGCCCGGTCTTCTAATGAATTCGATATGCATATATTTAACAGAGGAGATTATCTCAAGGCGGTGGAACAGAAGATGCTTTCAGAGACTGTCTCCAAAGTGCTATATCCTTCCGACTCAGTTGATAACGGAAAAGAGCTGCGACTCATTCAGGAGTATTTTCTTGTCGCTTGTGCGGTGAGGGATATTATCAGGAGATATCTTCATAGGGGAAACGTAATAGATAATTTCCGGTCAAAGGTTGCGATCCAGCTAAACGATACTCACCCCTCCCTGGCAGTGGCAGAACTCATGCGTATTCTAATCGACGAACACAACCTGGATTGGGATAAAGCCTGGGAAATCACCACATCGACTTTAGGGTATACCAACCACACCTTGATGCCAGAAGCTTTGGAGAAATGGCCCGTTCCACTCATGGAAAATGTGCTTCCTAGACACCTTCAGATTATTTACAACATCAACCATAGTTTCCTGGACAAGGTAAAATCAATTTGGCCGAATGATAGCGAGCGGCTTAGACGCATGTCCATCATAGAGGAGGGAAACCCAAAACAAGTGCGCATGGCCTATCTTTCCATAGTAGGCAGCCACTCGGTCAACGGAGTAGCCGCTTTACACACCGAACTGATTAAGACCTCCATGGTCCCGGATTTTTACCAGCTTTGGCCAGAAAAATTTAACAACAAGACAAACGGTATTACCCAACGCCGATGGTTGTTGAAGTCCAATCCCGCTCTGGCTAATTTTATCTCTAAAACAATCGGTAAGGGCTGGATCACCGACTTGGCAAAACTTAGCAAACTGGAGCCTTATGCCGAGGACGAAGGCTTTCAACAAAATTTCCTAAGCATAAAACAGCACAATAAGGAAAGACTGGTTAAGGTCATCCTGGACACGACGGGCGTTATGATTAATCCTAATTCTCTATTCGACATACAGGCCAAGCGAATCCATGAATACAAACGCCAACTCCTAAACGTAATGCATATTATTCATCAGTATTTAAGCGTTACTGAGGATGGTAGAGCACTTCCCATTCCTAAAACTTATATCTTCGCCGGTAAGGCCGCACCAGGCTACACGGCGGCCAAGCAGATCATAAAGCTGATAAATAACGTCGGAGACGTCATCAATAACGACCCAAGGGTGAATGATCAGATGAGGGTAGTTTTTATCCCGGATTACAAGGTCTCCATGGCCGAGAAGATCATCCCTGCCGCAGACCTGAGCGAGCAGATATCGACGGCAGGCAAGGAAGCTTCCGGAACCGGGAACATGAAATTTGCCCTGAATGGAGCTCTGACCATCGGCACGTTAGATGGGGCAAACATAGAAATCCTGGAAGAAGTCGGGAAAGAAAACATTTTCATATTCGGCCTGAAAGCGGATGAGGTAATGGAGATGAAGATAAACGGTTCCTACAATCCTTGGGATTATTACTATCGTAACCCCTATATACAGAGAGTGATGGAATCGTTCAACTCCAACCTCTTCTGCCCGGGTGAACCAGGCCTCTTTAAATGGATTTACCAGACTATATTGAACAACGGTGATGAATACTTTCACCTAGCTGACCTGGAATCTTACATAGAAATGCACGAAAAGGCGGCTCACCTGTTCATAAGAAGACCGATATGGGCTAAAAAGGCTATTTTAAACGTCGCTCGCATCGGCAAATTCTCCAGTGACCGCACGGTATCGGAATATGCTAAAGAGGTATGGTGTATCCAGAGCGTAAGGGGATAGGGCAGAAATAAACTAAAGACCCATCGAATCCAGCCAAGTTATGGCTTTACGTTTACTCGCTAGGCACTCTCAAAACAGAAACATCGACTTCTAGTCGTGGATCCTTAGCCCCGCTCGGTCACGAATTCTATCGGTTTCCCTTAGCAATCAAGAACTTAGTCATCGTCAGAATGTTTTTGCCCTGGTCGCTTCTGTAACTAACCTCATCCATGATGCTTTTCACGATGAAAAGCCCCATGCCTCTTACCGGGATGTTTATAAGATCATACGGATCAAATTCTAAAGACGTTTGAGACTCATACTCCATCACTCTGCCAAAATCACAAATATCCAGGGTGAGCTTATCCGGACAGAGTGTGAAAACAACTTCTATGATGCACCCGGGTTTATTGTCGTATGCATGCTCAATTGCATTATTAACTGCTTCAACAGCAGAAACTTCTACTTGATAGGACTCCACGTCAGATAGCGGAATAAAAGAGCAAAGCTTGTTTAACGCACCGGCTAGAAAAGGAATATTATTTGGGTTACTGTCTATTGTTAGCTTTATTTTTCTTTCCATAAGTTACTGCCCGGTAATCTGGTCCTCCGGCTTAGTAATAAACCCAGTCTCATTCCGCCTGGTGCTCTTCTCTCAAGAGGTCAAGCACCGTTTTTACGGGATTAAAGGTAATTAGCGGCACTTCCACGAATACAGTATTCCAGTATGCCATTGAACCGTTCCAGAGACCGGGAAGTTCGAGCGCCTTAACTTCTTCGCCGTCTATCGATTTTATGGATATGAAACCGGTGTCAGGGTCGGCATATTGCTTCAGGTCAAAAGGATTTCCGGTATAATCTCTCAAGCCACACACCAGGTCAACCGGGTTAAAATGAGTCGAAGACTGCCAGATGGCCCGCTGCTCCGGAGACTCCATATCTATCTGAGAAGACTCCACTATCTGCAAAGACAAGCCTCCGTCTTCGTTTCTCACCCAGAAAGGCCCTCCTCCAGGTTCGCCTTCATTCTTGACCATACCGCATACTCTAAGTGGCCTGTTTAATTTAGACTTAAGGAAGCTTATTTTTTCCCCTCTTGATCCCCGTTCTATAGCCTTAGGTGGAATAATAGAGAGTTCATTTCTGGCAAACTCAAATATCTGCTCCAGCAGTGATATGCCAAACTCCCTCCCGGATAATCTTTTCAAGTAACCGAATATCTTGCTTTGCAATTCTATCAAATAGCCACCTAAAGCCCTTTTATATACATACGTTACATGCTTTAATCTATCCGGAACAACGTTATCGATATTCTTTATAAAAGCTATGTCCGCGTCCAGGTCGTTTAGATTTTCTAGGAGAGCTCCGTGCCCGGCAGGGCGAAAAACCAGTCTCCCCTGTTTGTCTCTATAAGGTTTATTATCCAAATCGACTGCTATGGTATCGGTTGAAGGATTCTGTGTGGAAAGGCTGATTTCAAATTTCACTCCGGATACTTCGTAACGGCCTTTAGTCGCCTCCACATGTTCTTGAATAGTATTATGGTATTCCACCGGCACGGTGAAATGCACCCTGGACACCTTATCGACATCCTGGGTGTAGGCAGCTGCCTCCACCAGATGCTCCTCAAAGGGCGTACGGCTGCCGCCGGGATAACGATGAAATTTTATGAGCCCTTTCGGCAAGTCGGCATAGTTAAGCCCCTTGGGTGTTAAGATATAGTCCAGGATCTCTTTATATTGACCTTTCGATATAAGTACCTCTATGTCCAACCCATTCTCGGCCATGACTGACTTTAGGTCATCATAAAATGCTAGTTGCCTAATCCCCTTGATGAATCGAATGAAAGCCTTATGCTCTGGGTCACCCTTATCCGCCTTGGCCGCTATATCCTTTTCCTCGATCTCTTGATATCGGTTATTGAACGAGAGGAGGAATTTAAACATCCGGCTGGCCGCTCCAGAAGCGGGTACGAATTTAGTAACTCTTAAAGATAGAGATTCCTTCGAATAGAAATCCCCTAGCCTTCGTAGGTCGGTTTCAGTAAAGACCTTAATACCATCAGCTATGGTGCATGGACGGTCTAGCTCCACGGAAGGAAAACCTTTTTTGAATATCTCTATCTGTGATTTTACTCTTTGTAGGCTTGTCCCTTTAGCCGCAATCTGTTTTAGGTCTTCCTCGTTGAAGAAGTATTCATCCATCTTTATTAAGTAAAGCCTTAACTGCTCCTTCTTCGGTGTCGAATATTCTAAAAACTTTATCCATCCTGGTCAGATTGAACATAGTCATTATAGTCTCTTTGACTCCGCAGATAAACAAGTCTCCCCTGCCCCCCATTCGTTTCAGGCTAGATACTATCGCACCCAAGCCACTGCTGTCTATGAACTCGACTTGAGATAGATTCAATATGATAAACATATTTCCATCCATTATAAACTTGGACATCCTTTCCTTAAAATCATTGGCTACTTTAAAATCCATTCTCCTTTCCAAGGGCTTGACTAGCAATAAGTTATCTACGTGTTTTTCTTCGATGTGCATATATATCCTTTCACCTTAGTGCGCTAACTATCACCCAAGCAATCACGGCTCCTCTCTCTGCACTACCACCTCAACTACTGATAAATACTCAGCTAGTCGGTTATTTAATTTCTCAATTTCCTCCATATTTCCGTCCTTTGCCGCCTCCTCCATGCCTCTTCCAATTTCGCTTATCTCATCGAAACCATACCCTCCTCCCGAGCCTTTCATGCTATGGCCTAATCTTCTGATCTCTCCCATATTCCCCTCCCTCAGCAACCTTCTAATATCATCTACATCCTTGTGGCGATTCTTTAAAAACATCGGAATTAAATCCTCCAGGTCGGAATCTACATAAACTATAACCCTATCGCTACGCATTTATCTTGACCTCCCCGCTTTCACATTTAGTCGCTTCCTCCGATGCGGTCTTTCCAAAGTTTGCCCACTTATCGACAGTTTGTAGTAGTATACTTTTCTTTAAAGGCTTTGTGATGTAATCGTCCATCTCATTCTCCAAGCACTTCTCCCTATACCCTACTAAAGCGTGTGCCGTAAGTGCTACTATCGGAGTTCTCGAAAAGTTCTTATTTTTCTCCAGCATTCTTATTTCTTTTGTTGCACTAAACCCATCCATGACCGGCATCTGAACGTCCATGAAAATTAAATCATATCGGCCATTCTTGACCGCCTCAATTGCCCTTTCCCCGTTCTCGGCCACTTCGACCGAATAACCCTCCTTCTCCAGTATTCTCTTGGCCAAATTCTGATTGTCTACCGTATCATCCACTACCAAGATTCTCAACTGCCGATTCAAGTTTGCCTCAGAAGTTTTCACAGTATTGGTAGCATCTTCTTCCCCAGAGGAATATAAGCTCTTCATAAAAATATCAAATAATTGTGATTGCTTCACCGGTTTTGTAATAACATCCGAAATATTCAATTCCTTCATCTCTTGTGATTTAATACTCGCTCTCGAAGAAAGTAATATTATCTTTATATCATTTAAATTCAGCTCTTTCCTTATCGTCCGGGCCACTTCCAAACCATCTATATGTCCTATCTGATGGTCGAGTATAAGTAGATCATATTTGGTAGAAGCGCTACGGAGATGATATAAAGCCTGCTCTCCGTCCTCCGCTTCAGCCAGCTTAAATCCCCACGCACGCAGCATACTTGACATCATTACCCTGTTAGCTTTATTATCATCGACCAGCAAAACGGATACGTTTCTAAAATCGGGATATGCAAATTCAATATCCTGTGCGTTTTTCTCCGCACCCTCGTACCTTAATGTTAGACTAAAATGAAACACCGAGCCTTTTCCCTGCTCGCTCTCCAGCCACATCTTGCCTCCCATCAGTTCGACCAGGGACTTGGATATGCTTAGTCCCAGGCCAGTGCCCCCGAATCTCCTAGTGGTGGAGCTGTCCGCTTGTGAAAACTTGTCAAATATCCTCGATTGATTCTCCTTGGATATTCCGATGCCGGTATCTGACACCATAAAATGCAGTTCCATCTTTCCATCAAGGCTCGGCTTAATTCTCTCTACCTTGATACAAACCTCTCCACTTTCGGTAAATTTTATTGCATTACCCACAAGATTAACCAGTATCTGACTTATTCTGGTGGGGTCTCCAAACACCCAGTTGGGAATATTGGGTTCTATATAGCACAGTAGCTCAAGTCCCTTGTTATAAGCCCGGACGCTCAATATCTCTGCTACTCCCTCCACTAACTCTCTAAGCTTAAACCCCACTTCTTCCAACTGCATTTGCCCCGCTTCAATTTTCGAGAAATCGAGTATGTCGTTAATCAGTCGAAGCAACGTGTCGGAGGAGGACTGTACCACCTTGAGGAATTCTCTCTGGTCTGGCTTTAGTTCGGTGTCTAAGGTTAGCTCGGTCATGCCCAATATAGCATTGAGCGGAGTGCGAATCTCGTGACTCATGTTAGCCAAGAACTCGGATTTAGCACGGCTGGCCGCCTCGGCTGCCTCTTTTGCTTTTTGTAGTTCTACTTCCGCCTGCTTGCGCTCGGTTATATCGATCATGCTCGCCAGCACCGCCGGTCTCCCCCGGTATTGAATAGAGGTCGCTGTCTCCATGATCCATCTAATTTCACCGGTCCTGTTTACTATCCTATATTCGTAGGGTGAAGAAAGCTCATCTTTAAGCTTGGTAAGATTCCCCCTGAGAACCTCTCTATCCTTAGGATAGATGATTTTCCATAAGCTTGTATCTATGAGGTCATCTTCATTATAGCCAGTGTACTTCTTGAACTGAGGGTTTATGAATTGAAACTTGCCGTCCTGCACGATGTATATGCCTATCGGTGAACTGCTGGACAGAGTCCTAAATAACTCCTCCGTCTGTTTGTGCTCGGTGATATCCATGAAGCTCCCCAGTACCGCTCTTCGGCCTTGATACTGGATTGAAGTAACCCTTTCCATAACCCATCTGACTTCACCGTGTTTGTTCACGATGCGGTATTCGTGAGGAGACATCTTCTCCCTTTTGAGCATTTTTATGGTACTTTCTCTGACTCCCTGACGGTCCTCGGCAAAAACTAGCCTCAATGAATTCGCGCCGATGATCTCATCCTCGCTGTACCCCGTATATACTTGAAACTGGGGATTAACGAATTTAAACTGCCCATCCTGGACGATATATATACCTATAGTAGAACTATTAGACAGTGTCCTTAGTATCTCTTCCGTCCGCCTTCTCTCCGTGATATCAACGGTGCTCCCCAGAATTGCCTGCTTCCCACGGTATTGAATGGGAGTAAGCGTTTCTAAAACCCATATGATTTCTCCAGATTTATTCACAATACGGTATTCGTATGATGACGAGGCTTGCCCTTTTAGCACTTTTACTGCCTTCTCCTTGACCGCTTCCCTATCTTCAGAGAAGATAAGCCTCTGTGGACTCGTACCGAGCAGCTCTGCCTCATCATAGCTGGTGTACTTCTGAAACTGGAGATTGACAAACTGAAACTGGTCGTCCTGCAGTATATAAAGACCTATCGGAGAATCATTAGATAAAGTTTTCAATATTTCCTCTGCCCGTCTCCTTTCCGTAATATCCACGACACTCCCCATTACCGCTTGATTACCCTTATATTGAATTGCGGTAACTATCTCCGATACCCATTTTATTTCTCCGGATTTATCCACTATCCTGTATTCGTAAAAAGAGCTAACCTCGCCGTTCAAAACCTTTAAGGCATTTTCCTTGGCCACTTCTTTGTCTTCGGGAAATACCAGCTTGGATAAGTTAGCCCCCAACAGCTCATCTTGTTTATAACCCGTATATCTCTCAAACTGAGGGCTTATAAACTGAAATTTTCCATCCCTCACGATGTAAACGCCGACCAGGGCGTTATCAGATAAAGTTCTGAACAAATCCCCGTACTGCTTTCGTTCTGTCGTCTCGTGCTCCAGTCTCCGCCTAATCTGCTCCGCCTGTTTGGCCAGTATTTCTAAGTTGACCTTCTTATCCTCCAGTTCTCTCAATGTAAAAACCCTCTCCCGCTCTGTCTCCACATAGTCCATAATCAACCCAATCAACGGTACAGAATAGGCCATGATCTTGAGGAGATGGGCAATGTTGAAATCATTATCAAAGAGAGCCTTAGAACCGAAAGCCATGTGTAATTGAACAATTACCTGTGGAACTAAGCTGATTATCAACGCCTGAGAAAGGTAAGTCTGTTCTCGCTGGTAAATTCTATAAAATAGATAAGACCAACCCAGAAGAAACAGGGTGAGCGGCGCAAGATCCCAAGGTCTAGTGACTATTTGCTCCGAAAACACGGATTGGGGCAAACGGTCAGAAATAGAGAGGAAATAAACAGCTCCGTAGGCCAGGAAGCAGAGCATCAGGCTAATAGCCACTAAAAAACCAATGCCCCTTCTTGCCGGTCTCTTCTTTGTTTTTCCCATTAACAATACCGATGCCCCTACCAGCAAAATTAGAGCATTAAGAAGTCGGGATACCATCCAGGTTAGGGGGAGAAAATTTTGGCTATCGGCTACTTTCAAAACCAGGTGGCTGTAAGCTAACGTGCTCAGGGCATCTATAGTGCCCGCTCCGAGAATAGAAAGGCCCAGTATCAGACTTGCATAGTCATGTCTAAGTTTAAAATGCACCAAACAGAGGATGCCAACCAATACGGCTGTCGAGAAGGCGCTCCACTCTAAAATAGCGTGGAATAAAATTCCAAAGCCACGCCCTCCGAAATCAAAACCTAAAAGATTGAGAATGGACGGAATCAGACAGACCAGAACTATGACCAAAACTGGCTTTTTTGGAATAACCTCTTCTTTTTTGCCAGAATCATCCAAGGTTTTCATGATTCATCTCTCAAGATAAACACGTTTAAGATCCAGAAGTAAACCTATCATTCTTACAGAGCTAGCTTGACCGGATCGTTTTTACTAGTAAGGTCGGACATCTTTATTCGATTGCGTCCCTCTTGTTTTGCCAGGTATAGGGCTTGGTCTGCTGCTTCAACCAGAGCAGCATGCGAGGAATTCAGGGAAGGCATGATCGTAGCCACTCCCAGGCTAACTGTAACATGCTTGCTTACTTCGGACTTAGAATGAATGATCTCCAGTGACTCTATTGCCGTGCGCAGCCTCTCTGCAACTAGAACAGCACCTTGAGAGTTCGTATTAGGTAATACCAGTACGAATTCTTCCCCGCCGTAACGGGCTACCATATCTGCCGGGCGGTGTAGTGCCTGTTTTAACGCATTGGCTACCTGCTTCAAGCAGTCGTCGCCTTTTTGGTGGCCGTAGGTGTCGTTATAGGATTTGAAATAATCGATATCTAATAGGATCAAGGATAGAGGAATTTCATAACGTATAGCTCGCTTCCATTCCTGTTCCAGAAAATCCTCAAAACCCCGACGATTGGTGATTTCCGTCACACCGTCTATGGAGGATAAACGCTTGAGCACGTAAATGCTCTCTTCGAGTTGCTGCATGATCTTGAGCAACTCCTGTTCATGGTTTTTACGGCGGTCTATCTCATATTTAAGCCTTAGAGCCGACCTCACCCTGGCTAATAGCTCCATCTTATTGAGCGGCTTGGTTATGTAATCTACAGCGCCCGCTGCAAAGGCTCTTTGTAGATAATTTATCTCATCCTTTACCGTAACCACTATGATCGGAATATCCCGAAGATATTCCACTGATTTGATTAGACGACACGCTTCGACCCCGTCCATATCCGGCATCAAAATATCCATTAGAATTAAGTCTATATCGGTAGAAATCCTGGATTTATCGTCCATACCTAAGTGTTTGAAGGCTTCCAAAGATGAATCCGCGATCAACAGGTCTGTATAGCCAGCAGCTCCCAGTATGAGAAACAATAAAATTTGACTGTCTGGTGAATCATCCACTATCAGTATCTTCATGCCTTCCTCCCAATATCTTTGATGTCCTCAGTTTTTATCCTATATGCTTTTGTCATAATTCAGGCACCACATTGTCAGTATCAGAAGATTGACTTAATTCTTTAATTGTTTCTCAACTTGCTGCCTCAACTCAGCTATTTCCCTTTCCAGAGTCTTTCTACGATCCGACTCGTGTTTGAGCCTCATAGCCGAACGTACACGAGCGAGTAGTTCCACCTTATTCACCGGCTTAATGACAAAGTCTAGAGCCCCCGCTTCTAACGCCATCTCCAAGTACCTTACTTCCTCCGTTCCTGTGACCAGGATTATCGGAACATCCTGGAGAAACTCAACAGTCCTTATCAACCGACACGTCTCGATACCATCCAAACCAGGCATTAATATGTCCATCAGAATTACATCCACCCCTTTCGCACCCGTCCCGCCATGGTTTTCCTCCATGCCCAGGAGTTTAAACGCTTCAACCGATGACCCGGCTATGAGTAAATCGGAGAATCCTGAAGCCTTGAGTATGGATTTTAATAAAAGTTGACTGTCAATCGAGTCATCAACTATTAGTATGCTCATATCTACCTCCTATACTGACTAACCTAAAACATAACCCGAGCATTTAAAATTAATCAGATTATTAAACACTTAGGCCCTTTCTATCGCTAAGAGGGTTATATCATCTTCAAACTCTTCACTACCTCTCCAAAGGCGAAGTTTCTGTTCAATCCCCTTCATTAATTCCTTCAGAGGAAGGCTTCTCCATCCCTCTACCAACCTCACCAGGCGCTCTACTGAGAACTGATCCGTACTCTTACCGTTGTGGCACTCCGTTATACCGTCGCAATAAAGAAATAGTCTGTCCCCCGGACCAAAATAAAACTCATGCTCCTCATGCTCTACATGTGGAAGCATCCCCACTGGAAGCCCTCCCATTCCCAGTAGCGTTACCTTTCCTTCCTTTTCTTGATAAAGTGGAGAAGGATGACCAGCTTGGACCAGTTTGGTCCGGCCATCCCTAACGTCAGTCACTCCATAAACCATGGTGAAATACTGCATGGCATCATCAGACTGAAAACGTCTATTTAGTTCTCGAATTACCATCGATGGTGAAGTTAAGTCACAATTATTAGCATTACTCGTATAGCGATGCCACATGTTATTTTTACTGGCTATAGAGGACAGTAATTTATTCAAGGTAACGGACTGCATTGCTGCAGGAACGCCATGACCGGCGACATCGAGCAAATAGAAACCGACGTGATTTTCGTGAAGCTCGAAAAGCCCAAAAATATCTCCAGCCACAAAACTGCAGGGACAAAATATCCAGTCAAACCTTAAGCTCGATATGGTCGTGGCCGAGACCGGAAGTAGGCTTTTTTGCATATTAGCCGCGGCTTCTAGGTCACTTCTAATCTTGTCGTATGCATAAATGAGTTTTTTGTTACGCTCTTGCAGTTCTCTTTCCAGCCTTAAGACACGTTCACCCGCTCTTATTCGAACATCAAGTTCCCCCGCATTAAAAGGTTTTACTATGAAGTCGTCAGCACCGGCTTTCATACCTTCTATCAACTCATTCTTGTTATCCTTTGCCGTTAGCAGAATAAAATATATGTAATTTTCAAACTTGGCTGCCCTTACTCGCCTACACAATTCTAGGCCATTCATTCTTGGCATCATCCAGTCACTTATAACAAAACTGATCCCCTCTCTCTCCAGAATATCCCATGCTTCTATTCCGCTGGTCGCCTCGACAACCTTATGGTCTAACCTTGTTAGTGTCTTACCAAGGAGCGTTCTTGCCTCTTTCTCGTCATCAACTACCAGAATACGCATTAGAAAATCACCTGCCTATTAAGCAGCAATAACTATGCCAAAGAAATTTAGATTGTAACTTCCTACAATCACTAGACTTTTTAAATTTTTCAATGTGATTTCTAACAAATTTTGTCAGGTGAAGAATAAGGGATATGAATTAGTAGACAAAAAATGGAAACTTCAAAAACTATCTAATTTGTGGGCTTATAAGTACCTAATGGCATGCTTACGAGCCAGGGGAGGGATGCCAATTTCCGGTCACGAAATTGAGACACCAAGAGTCATCAGGAGGCAAAAAACAAATACCGCAATTTTCACCTTAATTTTTTTACTCGGTGCGCAACTAACTATAACATGCATGAATGGCGGGGCCGACGGGACTTGAACCCGCGACCTCTGGCTTGACAGGCCAGCGTTCTAACCGGGCTGAACTACGGCCCCACGATTGGATTGCGGATTTGCGATTACAGAATGCAGTTTAATAAAGCTTTTAATCCCGAAATCTAAAATCCGAAATTAATGTGGTGGGCGGTACCGGGTTTGAACCAGTGACCTCTTGCTTGTAAGGCAAGCGCTCTCCCGCTGAGCTAACCGCCCGGGATTAATAATCCTGATTTAAAAGACCATGCAACAAATTTAACAGGCTTAATTTATAACTGAAATTGATTACTTTGTCTATATAAATTCAGGGGAGGAAAATCTTAATTAATAAAAAAGGGAAAGGTGTGTTCTGTTCTAGGCCCTTTCCCTTTCAAGATGTCTACTGAATCAGTTTTAAGAAAGATTTACGTTAGCTCCAATCTCCTCACCGATGGGAAGAGAGGACGGAGGAACCACTATATCCTGTTGTAGAATGGGCGTATCTGAAACAATAGCTTCCCTTAAGACCTCGTCCATGTGGTCTACTAATTTTAAATCAATGTCTTTCAGTATATTCGTGGGGATGTCCTTTAGGTCTTTTTCGTTCTCCTTGGGAATAATTACCTTTTTAACCCTGCCACGATGGGCGGCGAGTATCTTTTCCTTCAGTCCACCAATCGGTAGCACCCTTCCGCGGCGTGTAATTTCTCCGGTCATCGCTACGTCGTGTCTTATTGGTTTCTTGACCAAAGCAGAAACAATAGCCGTAGCAATGGCAATACCTGCCGATGGCCCGTCTTTTGGAGTAGCCCCTTCTGGGACGTGTATGTGTATATCTACCTTTTGATAGAACGAACGCTCCAGCCCCAGCTTTTCTGCTCTTGACCTGACGTAGCTCATTGCTGCCTGAGCGGATTCCTGCATCACTTCACCAAGCTTACCAGTAACGGTAAACGTTCCCTTACCAGGCACGATCGAAACCTCGATTGTTAGGAGCTCCCCCCCAACCTCTGTCCAAGCAAGGCCTGTAGAAATTCCAATTTGGTCTTTCTCCTCGATCTCCCCAAACCGGAACTTCGGGATCCCTAGATATTTGGGTACGGAACTCGAATTAATCTTCACTACATGATCCGGGCCGTGTTTTACGACCTCTTTAGCCACTTTCCGGCAAATCGTCGAAAGTTCCCGCTCTAGGGTTCTTACACCGGATTCACGGGTATAACGTCTTATCACATCCAGAATGCCGCTGTCCGATAGCCTAACGTTCTCATGCTTAAGCCCATGGGCTTCGAGTTGTTTGGGAACCAAGAATTTCTTGGCAATTTGGAGCTTTTCATCTTCGGTATAACCGGGAATACGAATAATTTCCATCCTATCTTGAAGGGCCCAAGGTATAGTGTGAAGGACATTGGCAGTGGTTATAAAAAGAACATTAGAAAGATCGTAATCGACCTCTATGTAGTGATCATTAAATGCTTTATTCTGTTCGGGATCCAGGGCTTCGAGAAGAGCTGATGCTGGGTCTCCTCTAAAATCCATGCCCAGTTTATCGATTTCATCGAGCAGGAAAACCGGATTTACACTCCCTGCCTTTCTCATACCTTGTATGATCTTTCCGGGAAGGGCACCAATGTAAGTGCGGCGATGTCCTCTTATCTCCGCTTCATCTCTTACTCCACCAAGTGAAACTCTCACAAACTTTCTGCCCATAGCCCGAGCTATAGATTTTGCCAGCGAAGTTTTTCCCACCCCAGGAGGTCCTACAAAGCAAAGTATAGGCCCCTTGATCTTTTTAGTGAGCGCCCGAACTGCTAGATACTCTACAATCCTCTCCTTTGGTTTCTCTAGACCATAGTGATCTTCATCCAGTATTTTGGTTGCTTCATCGATATCAAGCCGATCGTCAGTACTTTCACTAGACCAAGGGATAGAGAGAAGCCAATCTATGTAGTTCCTGACCACGGTCGCTTCGGCTGACATCGGGGACATCATTTTTAACTTTTTGAGTTCACGCCTGACCTTTTGTTCGACTTCTTCGGGGAGGGACTTTTGTTTAAGCCTCTCCTCAAACTCCTGAATCTCAGATTTTAGGTCGTCTTTTTCTCCTAGTTCCTTTTGAATAGCCCTCATCTGTTCAGTGAGGTAATACTCTTTCTGGGCTTTTTCCATCTGCTTCTTGACCCTGGTTCTGATACGCTTTTCTATCTGGAGAATCTCGACTTCCGCTTGAATTTTCTCATATATTTTTTCCAATCTTTGAGCCGGATTAAGCGTCTCCAGAATCTCTTGTTTATCCTGTAGTTTAAAACCTAGGTGTGAAGAAATTGTATCAGCAAGCCGGCTCGGTTCCTCGATTGAAGAAACAGTAACCAGTACCTCGGACGGGATTTTTTTGTTTAACTTAACGTAGTTCTCGAAGGCAGTTATTAGGGTACGAATAAGTGCCTCGGTCTCAACCCCGATGTTATCATCTTCTGCGATACGTTCAGCCTCCACCAAGAAAAAACTGGGACTGGGAACATATCTAATGATGCGCGCCCTTTTCTTACCCTCTACCAACACCTTCACCGTACCGTCAGGCAGTCTGAGCATCTGAACTATCGTACCTATTGTCCCAATTTTATATATATCCTCCTCGTTTGGGTCGTTCGTTTTAGCATCTTTTTGCGCGGCTAACAGTATCTCCTTATCCTTCCTCATAGCCTCTTCGAGCGCACGAATTGACTTCTCCCGACCTACAAATAATGGTGCAACCATATAGGGGAAAATCACCACATCCCTTAATGGTAGAAGGGGTATGACTGTCGTATCTTGTTTTCTTTCCTCATCAAATTTGAAAAACATTGGCATCGTTGTCTCCTTAAAACCGTTATCCAGAGCCCAATCGCCTTTCTTCCTCGTAGAAGAAAAGGGGATTACCCGTGCCCTTTATTACTTCCTCGGTTATTATGCACCGTCTAAGACCATTTATAGACGGAACTTCATAGGCTATATCAAGCATAGTGGACTCAATTATTGCCCGAAGCCCGCGTGCACCGGTCTTCCTCTTAATAGCCTCATTTGCAATAACCCGGAGGGCTTCCTCAGTAAACTCGAGCTCAACTCCTTCTAGTTCCATGAGTTTCTGAAACTGCTTAATGATTGCGTTTTTGGGCTTCGTAAGGATCTCAATAAATGCCTTCTCGTCGAGCTCATCCAGAGTGGCAATAACCGGGATTCTTCCGACGAATTCCGGAATAAGGCCAAATTTTATCAGGTCTTCCGGCTGAACCTCTTTAAGTGTCAACCCCAAGTCTTTTTCCTCATTTTTTCTTATATTAACCTCGAATCCGATCGACTTTTCTCCGATTCTATGTCTTATGATGTCCTCAAGTCCACAAAAAGCACCGCCACATATAAACAATATATTGGTAGTATCAATCTGGATGAAATCCTGCTGAGGATGCTTTCTGCCACCTTTGGGCGGTACGTTAGCTTTCGTACCCTCTATAACCTTCAAAAGCGCCTGTTGAACACCCTCACCTGAAACATCCCTAGTTATCGATGGACTGTCGCCCGATTTACGGGCCAACTTATCTACTTCATCTATATATATAATACCTTTAGATGCTCTTTCAAGGTCATAATCTGCAGCCTGAAGAAGGCTAACAATCATATTTTCTACGTCTTCTCCCACATAACCAGCTTCAGTATAGCAAGTTGCATCTACAATTGTGAATGGCACATCCAGAAATTTAGCCAAGGTTTGAGCCAGCAACGTCTTTCCGCATCCAGTAGGGCCGATCAAAAGTATGTTACTTTTCTGTATATCAACATCATTATTTCTTTTGCCATTGCTAAAAGCGCCAAGCTCTACCCTTTTATAGTGATTGTAAACGGCTACAGCCAATATCTTTTTGGCTCTTTCTTGCCCAATCACATACTCATCCAAAAATAGTTTGATATTAGAAGGAGTAGGCAGGGTCGAATATCGCTTCCGGAGATGACCCTCTTTCGCTTCTTCATCAGCTATGATCTCGTTACATAACTCTATGCACTCGTTGCAGATATAAACAGTGGGGCCGGCAATCAGCTTTCTAACTTCTTTTTGGCTCTTCCCGCAGAACGAACAGTATAGCTTTCCGTCTTTTCCTTCGCGCCTTGTGGTCACTTTACCGTTTCCTCCCTTCTAGTAATTATAGCATCAACTATTCCGTACTCCGAAGCATCCTTGGCGTTGAGGAAGAAATCCCTCTCCGTATCTCTTGCGATTCTATCAATTGGTTGCCCGGTATGCTTAGCCAGAATTCGATTTAACTCCTCGCGTACTCTTAAGATCTCCTTTGCATGGATTTCCACATCAGTAGCCTGTCCTTCAAACCCACCCAACACCTGATGTAGCATTATTCGGGCGTGAGGAAGAGCATATCTCTTACCCTTCGTACCCGCGGCCAAAAGCACTGCTCCCATGCTCGCCGCCTGTCCGATACACATCGTGGCAACATCCGGTTTTATATACTGCATCGTATCGTAAATAGCCAACCCAGCAGTAACATGGCCGCCTGGTGAATTAACATATACATAGACATCCTTTTCGGGATTCTCAGATTCCAGAAAAAGCAGTTGGGCAATCACCACATCCGCAACCGCATCGGTTATGGGGGAACCGATAAAAACGATTCTATCTTTTAGAAGACGGGAAAAAATATCATATGCCCTCTCTCCCCGGCTTGTCTGCTCGATCACAATGGGCACGTAACTGGTCATTTCGTAGTTCTAGTATACTGATTATAGATTTTCTTGTCAATTTAATTTTGGTCTCCTTGTACCTCTTCAATATTAGATTTTTCTAACAGGAAGTCGAATACCTTCTCCTCTATCAACTGCGCTTCAAGACTGGGGACCATGTTATTACTCTGGTAAACTTCTTTAACCTTCTCCACAGGAACTTCATATGATTTGGCGATTTCCTGAAGCTTGTCGTTCAACTCTTCTTCACTAACTCTAATTCCCTCTTTTCTGGCAATTGCACTGAAGATAATAGAAATCCGAACATTGCGTAGTGCCCTTTCTCTAAACCGGTCCTCCGACTCCTGGTCTAAATGTGGAATATCCAGTCCGTGTCTCTGGAGGTTATGCAAGAACTCGCGTTTAATACGAATCAACTCATCTTCAACTAAGCTTGACGGGACATCAAATGTGTTTTTCTCAAGAAGAAACTTGACGATCTCCTCTTTAAGCTTCTTCTGAGATTGTTCTTCTAATTTCCTGGCTATGTCCTCTCTGATCTTGTTTTTTAGCTCTTCAAAATTTTCCTGACCTAAATCCTTTGCGAACTCGTCGTCTAACCCCGGTAAGATTCTCTGGAGTATATCCTTTACCTTTAGAGTGAACTTCACTCTTTTCCCGGCTACTTGCTTCATAGCAAAATCTTCCGGATAACTGACCTCAAACTCCTTTTCCTCTCCCTTACCCATCCCTAGCAGATTGTCCTCGAATTCAGCTATAAGCTTTTCTTCGCCGACCAGAAACTGGACACCCGTCCTCTTTAAATCTTTCACCGGCTTCCCATCGAGCGAACCCTCATAATCAACTATGACATAATCCCCCTTTCTCACCTCTCTATCCTCTTCCAACGGTTTTGCCTCTGCCTCCCGCTCCCTCAACTGATTAAGTGCCCGTTCTACATCCTCTTCCTTTACCTCGTACTTTTCCCTCTTTAATTCTATCCCGGTATAGTCCGTTACCTCGAAGTCTGGTATAACTTCAAAGGCGGCTGTATAATGAAAATCCCTGCCCGATTCAACCTTGTCCGGCGTGATATTCGGCCTAGATACCGGAGTTACTGATACCTCGTTTAGCGCATTTTCGAATGATTCAGATACCAGTCTCGAGGATACTTCCTTCAATATATCCTCCCGGTACATGGATTCGATCACGCTTCTGGGAATCCTACCCGGGCGAAACCCCTTGATTTTAGCGTTCTTTTGAAGCTCCTTTATAACCGCCTCTATTTTCTCCTTCACCTGTTCAGCGGGAATAAACACCTCTAGCTTTCTCTCTACACTGCTTATAGATTCAACATCAACTCTCATGGAAATAATGCCCCTTTTCTGAGTTTGTTTAGCCACTAATGAGCACGGATTTACACCAATAAGATGATACATGATACACGGTGCATGATTCACGATACATGAAAGTTTTTACATGCATCATGCATCTTGTATCTTGCGTCGTGCCACTAATTCTACTCATCCTTTGTGCCGTGGTGTCTTCGTGGTTGACTTATGCTTATCTTCATGCGGAAGGGGGGAGTTGAACCCCCACGGGTTTTGCCCACTGGATCCTAAGTCCAGCGCGTCTGCCAGTTCCGCCACTTCCGCTAACAGCAGGTCAAACCCACTATCTCAAGTGACCTACATTAAACCACTTTGTACTTATCCCAAAGTGGGCTGCGAGGGATTCGAACCCCCGACCCGGTGATTAAGAGTCACCTGCTCTACCAAACTGAGCTAGCAGCCCGCTATAAGCTAATTTAGCCACCTATTAACGTGAATTTACACAAATAAGATTCAGAAAGTCAAAGCTTTCCATTATTACTGAGAGGATTTTATTATAAATGCGCCATTCCCAAAATCAACATTCCTATGCCCATATCTAAGGTAGGCAACGACCCCCCTATATCTCGTTACCGCCGGGAAAGGATATTGAAACCGGGCAAGAGGCCAGTGTTTAGCAATTAGTATTCAGAAAAGCGGCATTTCTTATTGTGGACTCAGATTTAAAAGCCGATAATAGCGAGGGGGTGGGTTTTCCCTAAAAACTACACACCAAACACTAAAAACTCTCTTCAAAAATTGAATAAATGGAGACACCGGTTATGAAGGAACACACATTGGCGTTCCCTGCATTAAAAAATGATCTTCTAGCTGCTCCCCTCCGGCTTTACTATGGCCAGTGTATATTTGTCGAGGTCGATGTATTTTCGGGCAACCCTTTGAATGTCGTCCTGAGTCACCGAGTAAATCTCCTCCGGGTAGCGCTTGTACTCGTCCCAACCTAAGCCATAAAGCTCGTCAAAGGCGATCTTTGCAGCCTGAGCGGAGTTCTGCTGGAGTCCTATCTCAAAATTTCCTACCAGGTAATTCTGGGCACGCTTTAGCTCCTCATCCGTTACACCCTTTTCCAGTACCATGGCCAGTTGTTCTTTTATTCCCTGAATCGCTTCCGTCTGTTTTTCCGGGGCGCATCCTATATAAACGCCGAAAAAGCCCGGCTCAAGCCCGGGAGTAAAAAACGACGTAACGGTATAGGCAAGGCTTCTTTTATCCCTGAGTTCTAGGAAGAGCCTACCCCCCTGACCAGAGAGAATGGCATTCAACACCTCGAAGGGATACTGGTCCGGGTCTTTTAGTGTCGGGGCAAGAAAGCCAAGGATGATGTGAGTCTGTGCTTTGTCTTTCTGCTCCACCTCGGCTGTCCTAACCTGGTTCGGCGGAGGCTCCGGCTTAACCTGGGGAGGAGAAAAGCGTCCTTTCTCCATTTCTCCGAAATAGCTCTCTAGCATGCTCAAGACCCGGTCTTCATCGACATTCCCGACAACGGAGATAACCATATTCTCCGGGCGGACGTATTTTTGGTAAAAGCTTATCAAATCGTCTCTGGTCATATCGCTAATTGTCTCTTTCGTTCCGAGGACATCAAAACGGTAGGGGTTCTCGCGGTATAGCGTGCTCAGAAAAAGGTTTATGGTGGTTCTTAGGAGGTTGTCTCCCTGGCGATTTATGGCTGAGAGTATGTCCCTCCTTGCGCGCTCGATCTCCTCAGGGTCAAAAGACGGATTCATAATCACGTCTGCAAATATGTCTATAGCCTGGTCGAGGTTTCTGCTCAGTGATTCTACGGTCACTCCGAAGCTGTTTCTTCCGGAAAACCCACTTACTTCTCCGGCAATAGACTCGATCTCCCTGGCGATTTCTTCCGCACTCCTGCTCTTGGTACCACGGGTGAACATCTCCGAGAGAAAATTAGACACGCCGTTATCCCTTTCGTCCTCAAACCTAACCCCTCCCAAAAAAGCGGCCCGGGCGGCAAAGAGAGGAACGGAGTGATTTTGCTTGATGAGCACGGTTATACCGTTGTCGAGCACTGCCTTTTTCACATCTCTGGACGACTTAATAGACAAAAGGCTAAGCTCTTTCTCGAGCGCTTGGGCCGAGCGGTTGGCTATGTCGATTATTTCTTTTTCTTCAATTGTCACCTGTCCGGTGGGTAGCAAAAAGGCGGTGGTCAGGTTAGAATTCCGGAAATACTTTCTGGCCACACGGATTATATCCTCTTGAGTTACCAGAGAAACCTTTTTCAAGTATTCATCCTCGTACTTGTAATCACCAGCCTCCACCTCGTAATAGCCAAGTTTCTGCGCTTGTCCCTGCATTGTCTCCTTCGTGTATATAGAGTTGCTTTCTATATTAACCTTAGCCCGGGAAAGCTCCTCGTAACTGACCGGCTCATATTTTAAAAGATAGGTCTCTTTTATAATCTCGGAAAAAGCGCCTCCCGCTTTATCCGGGTCAAGAGTGCCGCCCACCGCAAAGAGTCCAGGATATTTGGGCGTGAAGGAATAGCTATAAATGTTACTTACTAGCCCTTTATCCTCCTTTACTCTTCGGTAGAGCCTGGAACTGTCCCCACCGCCAAGGATATTAGAAATCACATCGAGGACCGGGGTGTCATCGTTTCTGGCATCGGTAGTATGAAAGGCCAGAGAGAAATAACCCTCCTGTACTTTCTTGTCAAAAACAACAGCTCTCATTTCCTTTTGGGCAGGTTCCTCAGGAATAAGGCATTCCGGCAGGGTGCGTGGTTTGAGCGTGCCGAATGTCTCCTTAATTTTGGGGACGACCTTGCGTGTGTCGAAGTCCCCAACTACTACCAGGACCATGTTATTAGGCGAATACCATTTTTTGTAAAAATTGATTATTTTCTCCCGGGTGAACCCGCTTACGCTTTCTTTACTCCCGATAACCGGCCTTCTGTAGGGGTGAACGGTATAGGCCTCGGAGAAAAGCCTTTCACTAAGATTTCTCTGCGGTGAATCTTCTCCCCGCCTTATTTCTTCGAGCACCACCTGAAGCTCCTTTTGCAGCTCCTGGGCATCAAACGATGAATTTTCCATAGCATCGGAAAGGACATCTAGCGCGGTATCCAGAAAACGACCGGCAATGACAACGTAGTAAACCGTCTCGTCAAAAGACGTGAAAGCGTTTATATCACCGCCATCGCCCTCGATGATCCGGGCTATTTCTCCTACCCCCCTCTTCTCCGTGCCCTTAAAAACCATGTGCTCATGCACGTGGGCTATTCCGTATTCACCATCTTCCTCGCACGCGCTTCCAACCTTAACCCAGACATTCACCGCAACGACTGGCGCCGAATGATTTTCTTCGAGAAGCACGGTCAAGCCATTATCGAGCTTAAATTTGGTAACACCCATGTCATTCTGAGTGACGTCAGAGGATGCCTTGTCCGACCTGGTCCTGTCATCGGTCATTCCTTTTCCCTCCAGAATATGTATGAACATCATTATACCCGCAACAAAGATTGCCAAATAACGCATTGATGCCCCTCCATTAAAAAGCGGCTCGGTATCCTCGGTTCCTTTTTACTGATTATTAAGGTTTCTTTCTGAGATTATAATTCAACAGAATAGAGCTATGTCCATTTAGTAAACGGCTTATCCTACTTATTGTCTTCGGGCAGTTTATCGGACTGCAATTCTTTGACAATACCAGTTTCTTTTCTCAGTTGTGAAATTAAATAAAACGCAAGGCCAACTAAACAGTAAAGGTATACCAGGAAGAGAAGCATGATCTCCGGATTAGTGATAACGGCAGCTATGATAATCGAGGCCACAACCAAGGCGTTAAAGGGTCCGGAAAACCTTATCCGGGGATATTTCCAATATGGAACATCACTGACCATGAGAAGACCGACAAAAGGGGCGGAAATGAGATAAAACCACATTATTGCCTCATCCGAAGGAATTCTGAATCCGGAAAATAAAAGCACGGGGGAAAGCATAAGCCCAGCGGCCATTGGGCTAGGTAGCCCTATGAAATTGTATCTCTCGACCGTCTTGGATTGAACATTGAATCTGGCGAGCCTGAGCGCTGTGCAGACAATATAGAACAAGACAGCCATCAGCCCCAGTTTTCCAGAATCAATTAGCACCCAGACATAAATCAAGATACCGGGAGCAACACCAAAAGAGACCAGGTCAGAGAGTGAATCATAGGAAATTCCGAAGTTGCTTTCTGACTTAAAAATCCTGGCTAACTTTCCATCAAGCATGTCCAAAAAGCCGGCAATCAAAATAAACGCCGCAGCCCACCAGAACTTCCGGTAAACCCACTCGTTTGAAGCCTCCGAAATAGCATGTACAGTGGCCAGTTGAATGGAGGTCATTATAGAGAGGAGACCAAAAAAAAGATTTCCGGTAGTAAAAAGGTTAGGTAAAAGCGGTATTACCCTTTCTCTTCTCGATTTTTTCTTTTTGACTTCGCCGAAACCTCCAGCCGTTACCGGTATTTTCATGCTTCTCCCCCTTTAAGCCATCCTATAACCGTCTCACCACCCCTAACCTTATCCCCCAATACCGCAGTTATCTCGCACCTAGTTGGAAGGTACAAGTCCACCCTAGAACCGAATTTGATCATCCCGAACCTCTCCCCCTTGTCAACAATGTCACCAACCTTTAAGTAAGAAACTATCCTCCGAGCTATAAAGCCGGCAATCTGAACGATAACCATCTGCTCTTTGTCTTCGGTCTCTATTAATGTGGCCAGCCTTTCGTTCTCTTTGGAGGCGGTACCCGAGTAGGCTTTGTTAAACTGGCCGGGTGTATACTTGGTGCTAATCACCTTTCCGGTGACTGGAAACCGGTTTATGTGGCAGTCGGTAATGGATAGGAAAATACCTATGCGCATCATTTCTTGGTTCAAGAAATTGTCTTCAAAAGCCTTTCCAATCTCTAATACCTTTCCGTCTGCCGGGGCAATGACAGCATTAGGATCCGTAGGCGTTTCTCTGTCCGGGTCCCGGAAAAAATAGGCTGTAAAAAAAGTAGCCACTGCCAAGATCAACGAAAGTAAGGACAGTCCCAGGAGCGCAGTGAACCAGGCGAAAACTCCTAAAACCGCAATCATAGTAAATCCTTCGACGGCTATTTTGCTTCTTGGCTTAGTCATGGGATGTTGTTATTTGACCACCGACGGACAGAAACAAGGATGCACCATGTATATAAATATTCTGTATCCTGCATCTTGCATCCTGTATTCCGCACTCAGTTTTTGGCCCTATCTACAAGCCTCTTTTTGAAGAGAGAACCCATCATCTCGCGAAGCTTTTTCCCTACTTCCTCCACCTGATGAGATTCTCCCTTTTTGAGAAGCGCATTATAGACCGGCCGTCCGGCCCTGTTCTCAAGTATCCACTCACGGGCAAATTCCCCGGACTGGACCTCCTTCAGGATGCGCCTCATCTCCTGTTTCACCGCCTCGTTTACGACCCGTGGACCTCTGGTTATGTCCCCATACTTGGCAGTATCGCTTATAGAGTATCTCATGTTTGATATTCCGCCCTCGTAAATCAAATCAACTATGAGCTTTACCTCGTGCAAGCACTCAAAATAGGCCATCTCTGGTGGATATCCGGCCTCGACTAGGGTTTCAAACCCAGCCAGAATCAAAGCAGTGAGCCCCCCGCACAGCACACACTGCTCGCCAAAGAGGTCAGTCTCGGTCTCATCCTTGAACGTAGTCTCGATTATACCGGCTCGTCCGCCACCTATCGCCCCAGCATAGGCAAGGGCGGTCTCTTTGGCATTACCCGTTGCATCCTGGTATACCGCAACCAGCATAGGAACTCCTGCTCCCTGAGTATACTCGTTTCGCACGGTGTGACCGGGCGCTTTCGGCGCCACCATAAACACGTCCACGTTGGGTGGCGGGACGATTTGTCCGTAATGTATGTTAAATCCGTGTCCAAAGGAGATAGCGTCGCCCGGGTTGAGATTCTCGGAAATATGGTTTGAGTATATGCCTGGCTGGCTGGTATCCGGAGCGAGAATCATGATAACGTCCGCCCACTTCGAGGCCTCATCCACCGGAAGAACCTTAAAACCGGCACTCACCGCCTTCTCCCAACTGCTACCCTCTTCCCTGAGGCCTACTACTACGTTCATTCCACTGTCTCTCAGGTTCTGAGCATGAGCATGTCCCTGGCTTCCATAGCCGATAACGGCAATTTTTCTGGATTTTAGTTTCTCGATGTTGACGTCTCTTTCATAATAAACCTTCATCTCTCATCTCCTCTTGTTATTTTGGATTTCCCTGGCTAACGCTACAGAACCGGTACGGGCAATCTCCTTTATTCCCATCGGTCTCAGAATCTCTAGGAAAGCGGTTATCTTGTCCCGGTCACCGGTGAGCTCGAGCATGTAAGACCTGGGTCCTACATCTATTACCTTAGCTCGAAAAATATCGGCGGTCCTCAAGATCTCTGGCCTGGTTTCCGGTGTTGCCTCCATCCTTACCAGGACCATTTCCCGCTCCACATGGGTCAACTCGGAAAGGTCCTGAACCTTTATTACATTTATCATGTTGTTGAACCTTTTTATAATCTGTTCGATTATCCAGTCGTCACCGCTGGTGACCAGGGTTATACGGGATGTGGTCGGGTCGAGTGTTTCCCCAACGCAAAGGCTCTCGATGTTGAAACCCCTGGCGCTAAAAAGTCCAGCAATCCTGGCCAGAACACCAGGTTCGTTATCCACGAGAATCGAAATGGTATGCCTCAAAAGCTTTACCTCCAGAAAGTTTTAGGGGTATGGTAATAGGGATTTGAAACTAAGAGTCACAAAAACCAACAAAATAAATCCCGAAACTTTATCGTAGCCTAAGCCATATCCACGGACTCAACTATCATCTCTCTCTCGATGTCCTCGAGAATCATCTCATTCATCGCCCCTCCCGGAGCAATCATCGGGTAGACCATTTCCTCGTAATCAACGACAATCTCCATAAGAACGACTCCGTCAGAGTAAAGCCCTTCCTTGAGAGTAGCCTCTAGCTCTTCCGGCCTTTTTGCCCTCAATCCCTTAGCACCAAAGGCCTCCGCAAGCTTGACGAAGTCCGGCATCACGTCGAAATGGGAGGCAGAGTAGTTCTTGTTGAAGAACATGGTCTGCCACTGTCTTACCATTCCATGATGTTCGTTGTTGATCAGTACAATCTTCAAGTCCATCTTGTTCTCCACCGCTGTGGCTAACTCTTGCATATTCATCTGGAAGCTTCCGTCCCCGGCCACGCATATAACCATCTCATCGGGACGGGCAAATTTTGCGCCCATAGCCGCAGGGAAGCCGAACCCCATCGTGCCCAGCCCGCCGGAGGTAATATGGGTTCTCGGGCGGTTAAACTTATAAAATTGAGCAACCCACATCTGATGCTGCCCTACATCGGACACAATTATGGCATCCCCATTGGTGATGTTGGAAAGCATATCTATAAGATGGGAGGTCATTATCTTATCACTATTTTCTTTGGGGAGAAGAGGATGCTGCCGCCCCCACTCGTCGATCTTTCCAAACCATTCCCTTCTATCTATATTCAGGTCCTTGGGGATAAACTCAAGCATCTGTCGTAAAACATGCTTCGCGTCCCCTACGATTGGGCAATGGACACGGATATTTTTGTCTATAGTCGAAGGGTCGATATCTATGTGGACTATCTTAGCATTGGGGGCAAATTTAGGGAAATTCCCACCTGTTGCCCTGTCGTCAAACCTGGCCCCTATGGAGATAATCACATCGCTCTCATGAACCGCCATATTTGCCTTGTAAGACCCGTGCATGCCGAGCATGCTCATGAAATAAGGGTCGTTTGACGGATAAGCCCCAAGCCCCATAAGGGTAAGGGCTACTGGAATTCTCAACCTATGAACTAGTTCTATAAGCTCTGGAGTCGCCCCAGACCATATAAGCCCACCGCCCCCAAAGACCACTGGCCTTTTTGCCGTCATTATGATTTCGACCGCTCGTTTTATCTGAGCTATATTTCCCCTGATGGTAGGCTTATATCCCCTTAAACTAATCTCATTCGGTATCTCTAGCTCGTCCTCACCAATAAGGACGTCCTTCGGCATATCCACCAGCACCGGCCCCGGACGACCGGTAGTTGCTATGTGAAACGCCTCCTTTATAGCCCGGGGCAGTTCTCTTGTACGCCTTACCAAGCTATTGTGCTTTGTACACGGACGGGTAATTCCTATATGGTCTGCTTCCTGAAATGCATCGCTTCCCAGATAGGGAGTGGGAACCTGCCCGGTGAATACCACCACCGGCGACGAATCCATCTGGGCCGTAGCAATTCCTGTAACCGTATTGGTCGCAGCTGGGCCAGAAGTACAGAGCACCACACCCGGCCTTCCTGAAGCCCGGGCGTAACCATCGGCCATGTGTGTCGCTCCCTGCTCATGTCTCGATAGAACATGCTTGATGGCCTTACCGTACTTGGGCATAACGTCGTATACCTTGAGTACATATCCACCAGGGAGACCGAATATTACGTCTACCCCCTCGTGGATTAAAGTCTCAAAAAACATCTCTGCACCAAGCATTCTGGCCATCTCCGTTTACCCCCGTAGAATTTTACGAACTTTTCTTTAATTTACTAATTTTTCTCTCCATCTCGTCCTTCAGGGAAAGCTTTAATTTCTTTAGTTTCTTGATCTCCACTTCTTCATCAAGGGAAAGGGAGCCCTTTTGTTCGAGGTCCTTTACCATACCATCCAATTTTCTATGTTCAAGGTAGAGCCTCTTAAACTCCTCATCCCCCTCCAGAAGACTTTCTATTATTTCTGATTCCTTCATCAGATCACCTCTCCCTAAGAATTTCGGCATCAGCCCTTCGTAAATATCGAGGGACAAGATGTAACAAATCATCCTTATAACCCTTATTTAATTTTTGTGCGCCTAGAAATGCGCAGCACGCCGCTCTGGGCATGTTAAGATGCGGCGGGCAAAAAAGGGCAAACCCTCCTAAAGCCGAATTAATAGAATCCCGGTAAAGCATCGCTCCGTCACCAACAAATATAGTTTTCTCCTTAGTTATGTTGGGAATAATCTCTGGGGCAATTAGCATTTCATCAGAAACCCTTTCCAGTCTCCCGTCGGACGACCGGAAAAAACCAACAAAAACCTCCTTCTTCCTAGCATCTATTATAGAACATATAGTAAAAGGTGTAAAAATCAAATTTGAAGCCAGGACCTCGAGTGAAGAAACTCCCACGATTGGAATCTTCAGCGAAAAAGCCAGCGCCTTCGCCGTGGAAATGCCTATTCTTAACGCAGTGAAAGAGCCAGGACCTGTAGATACGGAAACTGCTTCAATCCCTTTCTTATCTACATCCGCTTCCTTGAGGAGCCATTCAATTACGGGTAGGAGTTTTTCCGAGTGTACAGGTCCAACATTTAGAGATAACTCCCCGAGAACCCGGTCGTCATCTAAAATTGCCACACTTCCCGAAATGGTTGAGGTTTCAATTCCCAGAACTCTCATTTTCTGCTAAATCTTGTCTACTTTCAAGCCCCCCTCAAATTTGGGTTTATCCGCTTCCATCTGATCCCTGGCCAGCCCGGATGACCCTGAAGTAATACCCCTAATCCTGAGAGCAAGGTCGTCCTTATTGGTAGCCTGCCTCATGGCTTCATCGTAGGTAATCAAGCCGCTCTTATATAGATTGTATAGACACTGGTCAAAGGTTTGCATACCGTAGTGTAAGTGCCCTTCCTCAATCGCGGTTCTTATTTCTTTGGTTTTTAACGGGTCGGATATCAGGTCTTTGATTCTGGCAGTGCCAATTAGTACTTCGACTGCAGGGACTCTTCCCTTACCATCAGCCTTGGGCATTAGGCGCTGCGAGATAACAGCCTTCAGAACCTGGGCCAGCTGGTAGCGGATCTGATTCTGTTGATGGGACGGAAATACAGCGAGTATTCTATTAATTGTTTCCTGAGCATCCAAAGTGTGAAGCGTCGAAAATACGAGGTGCCCAGTTTCGGCGGCAGCTATGGCGATTTCTATAGTCTCCAGGTCACGCATTTCACCAACCAGTATCACATCCGGGTCTTCCCGGAGTGAAGCCCGGAGAGCATTGGCGAAAGAAAGTGTATCAATCCCCACTTCTCGTTGGTTTATGTAGCTCTTCTTATCTTGATGGGTAAACTCAAGCGGGTCTTCAATAGTGATTATGTGCCTAGCCTTCGTCTCGTTTATATAATCTACGATTGCTGCCAGCGTGGTCGATTTGCCACTACCAGTTGTCCCGGTGACGATTACCAAGCCGCGTTCCTCCTGGGCTATCTTTTCTAGTATTGGCGGTAGATTAAGGGATTGGAAGGACATAAGGTTATAAGGAATTGCCCTTATAGCCATAGAGAGCGTCCCTCGCTGCTGGAAGACATTTACCCGGAATCGAGAAAGACCCGAGATGCTGTAGGCAAGGTCCATTTCATACGATTTTTCAAACTTTTCTTTCTGCAGGTTGTTCATCATAGAAAAAGCAATCTTTTTGATGTCCTCGCTAACGAGCTGGGGAGCCTCTTTTATTGGAATCAATCGCCCATTTACTCGAAAAACAGGGCAACTACCGGACTTAAGGTGAACATCGGAAGCTCCCACCTTGAGCGCACCCCTCAGAAGATCATCAATATTTATCTCGGCCATTCAATCCTCCTCGGGTTTTATCTCCTTTATAATCCCAGACTTTGAGAAAACCTCTTCTTTGATTTTCTGCATAATCTCGGGATTTTCTTTGAGAAAAACCCTTGCGTTTTCCCTTCCCTGTCCTAGTCTTTCCCCGTTATAAGAAAGCCAGGTTCCACTCTTTTCTATTACCCTATATTTAGTGCCGAGGTCTATTAACTCACCTTCCTGAGAGATTCCACTGCCAAAAATGACGTCAAACTCGGCTTCTCTAAACGGAGGAGCCACCTTGTTTTTCACCACTTTGGCCCTCACCCTATTTCCGGAAACCTCATCCCCGTCCTTTATAGACCCGATCCTTCTTATGTCTATTCTTACCGAGGCATAAAACTTAAGCGCTGTCCCCCCAGTGGTAGTTTCTGGGTTGCTATAGGCCGGGGCGCCGATTTTCATTCGGGTTTGATTCACAAAAACGACTATAGTTTTCGACCGGTTAACGTTGGCCGTGATTTTTCTCAAGGCCTGGGACATTAGCCTGGCTTGAAGCCCGACATGTGCGTCTCCCATATCTCCCTCTATTTCAGCCCTTGGAGTAAGCGCTGCTACTGAATCGAGAACGATGAGGTCCACTGCACCGCTTCTTACGAGCGTATCCACTATTTCTAGGGCTTGCTCTCCAAAATCGGGCTGCGAGATAAGGAGGTCCTCTACTTTCACACCAAGCCCTTTAGCGTACTTTGGGTCAAGGGCGTGCTCCGCATCGACAAAAGCGGCAATACCTCCCAGCCTTTGCGACTCGGCTATGGCATGAAGGGCCAGCGTGGTCTTCCCGGAGGCTTCGGGGCCAAAGATCTCTACGATTCTTCCCCTCGGCAACCCTCTCACACCGAGAGCAATGTCTAACCCTATCGAACCAGTAGGAACCACAGATATCTCCGGAACGGAGGTTTCTGCTCCCATGCGCATAATCGCGCCCTTACCGAATTGTTTTTCAATGGAAGATATAGCCAGGTCTATTGCTTTTTCTTTACTTGCCGGTTCTTTTGAAGCTACTTCTTTGGACATACCATCCCCTCATTTATCATTGGATTATACACCATTTAACACAAATTTTCTAATCCAATCAAGGGCTACTTCAGAGCTAATCAACTTTATCTCTTCCCTAGAGCCGGTGAACCGGAGTGTGCGTGAGACTGTCTCCTTATTTTTAGGAGATAAACCTATGCAGACGGTCCCGACCGGCTTTTCGGGTGTGCCTCCGCCTGGCCCGGCAATACCCGATATTGCCAATCCGAAATCGGTATGGGCAAGCTTTCTCACTCCGTCGGCCATGGCTCTAACTACCTCCTCGCTCACAGCCCCGAATCTTTCGATTAACTCTCCTGGTACGCCTAAAATCTCGATCTTAGATTCGTTGCTGTAGGAGACGACTCCCCTGTCAAAATAATTCGAACTCCCAGGAACGTTGGTGATTCTGTTAGCTACAAGCCCACCGGTACATGACTCGGCTAGGGCAAGGGTCAAACTTTTCTGAGATAGGAGTTTTCCTACGACCTCTTCCAGTGTTTCGCCCTCGGTGGAGAATACATATTCTCCTAACCTCAATTTAATCTCCTCAAGCACATCGGTCATTATCTTTTTCGCTTCTAGCTCCGTATCTCCGAATGCCGAGAGCCTCAGGTGGATTTCCGGGAAATGAGCCCTATAACCTATAGTCAATCTATCCCTTTCTACTCCCTTAAGCCTCTCCGCAACCTCGGATTCCCTGAGACCGAAGGTCCTCACCAGTCTGAATTCATATTTTTTTCTGCCAACAGCCCTTCTCTCCAACTCAGGAACCACATAACTTTCCAACATCTCTTTGAACTCTTTTGGAACCCCGGGAAGAAAGAAAAACACCACGCCTTCTTTTTCGTACTGAAACCCCGGAGCGGTGCCCCAGAAATTTTTTAGAACTTTAGAGCCCCGGGGTATGTAAGCTTGCTTCCTGTTTATATCGAGTAATGTTCGTCCCTGTTCCTTGAATCTATTCTCTATCATCTCAAGAGCTTCGTTATTAAGCTCTAAGGGAACGCCAAAGAATGTAGAGGCGACGTTAGCAGTCAGGTCATCAGGGGTAGGACCTAGACCACCCGATACTATGACCGCCTGTGCTCTCATGGAAGCGGTTTTAAACGAAAGCATAATATCCTCTTCATCGTCTCCTAAACTGGTATGAAACCTCAGGTCAAAACCTAGGCTAGTCAGTTTATCTGCCGCCCATCTGAAGTTAGTATCAAGGGTTAAGCCACTCATTATCTCATCACCAGTGGTTATAATCTCGATTTTCATCAAATCACTCCTTCACCAAGATGCAAGTTAAAAGATGTAAAAAACATTTGTATCATGCATCTTGAATCAGGCATCGTGTTTCAAGCATCCTGCATCTTGTTTATTTTCCTTCATGCGTCTTTACCAATTCGTGTGAAATATGAACCTGAAAACAACCTGGAGCACAATATTCGCATAAATTCCAGCAAGAACATCGTCTGCTACTATTCCCCAACCACCGGGTAAATTTTCTGTCCTTCTCACCGGAAAAGGCTTTAGAACATCAAAAACCCGGAAAAGGAAAAAGCCCAAGATAACGCTCAACAAACTTGCCGGGATTAGAAACATCGTCACCAAATAGCCGCAAACCTCATCTACCACCACTGGAGAAGGATCGGTCTTGTTGAATGCGATACTAGCCTTGGTGGAAATCCATACAGAAAAAATTATAAACCCGAGGAGAATTAAAAAATAGGCTAAGGGTGATAGGTTTGATATTAGGTAAAAAGGCAGGACCGCTCCAATCGTGCCGGCTGTACCCGGTGCGACCGGCGAGTATCCCAGATAAAAGAAGGTGGCCAGAAACTTTACGACCCATTCTTTCAACTATTGGATTACCCCTTCTGTTCGCAGAAGCCTCTTCTTGATCTCGATGCCGCCGGAATAACCGCCCAGGCCGTTTGTGGCGACCACTCTATGGCACGGAACAATTATCGGAATTGGATTAGCGCCGACGGCGTTGCCTACGGCTCTTGCTGCACCAGGTTTGCCAATCTTATTAGCAATCTCACTGTAAGTTTTAACCTTGCCAAAAGGAATGTTCAATAACTCTTTCCAAACAGAGGTTTGAAATGGTGTTCCGTAAGATAAATCCAACCTAGTGTGAAACTCTTTTAATTTGCCTTCGAGATAGAGTTTGATTTCATTCGCCGACTCTTCAACCCTGCCATCTTCGACAAGCGTAGTTCCATTAAGACCGCTCACATATTCTTCGAATACATCTCCTCCAAAGATAACCCGGGAAACACCTCTCTCCGTTCCGATAACGAATATCGTTCCGATTTCAGAATCAAGCTTAGAAAAACTATATGTATTCATCTATACACCTCTTAATCGACTTGAATCCCCTATCCGACTCATAGTTTTCATACACGTATAAGGCTTGTCAAGAAAAAGCTCTTTTCCTGCACGGAAATCCAATCTATAGTTAATGAAAATGGAAGAAAAGGATATAAAAAGGTTTATTCTCGGCCTGAGTTCAGGGAAGGCCAAGGGTCATGCGGCTATAGTCCTGGTGGAGACATTCGGGAAGTATCAAATAAACAAAAGATACAACCTAAGACGTGTAGAGCGATTTAAACTTAAATCCGATGACGATATCGTAAATCGAATCATCGAGTTTTTAGAAAACAACCAGCTTAAAGGGAACGTCGACTTGGTAACGGATATCAAAGCCAGCGAGCAAAAGTTAACTTCCGCCTTAACTAAAGCCAGGTTAAATCCAGTACCGGTCACTATAATCGACGAGGGTACGAAAACGAGCGATGATGGTATATATGTTCTACCCCGGAAAGAACTTCTTACCAACTTGCAATTGTTGTATGTTGCCGAACGGTTGAGATTGAACCCCCAGTTAGATCTAGGCAAAGTTATTAGAGAAGAGATTTTGAGATTCCGCGTGCACAAAACCCCAAAGAATGATGATATGGGCAAGTCTGATAAAAAACCAGAATATGAAGACCTCATTTTTGCCCTAGCCTTAGCCTGCTGGTATGGACAAGAAACTAGCAAGAAAGAAGTAATCCTTCCCCAAACCTGACTATACCTAGATCAAAAGCAATCTGCTGAACCGAGAGCACAGGCAAAAAATAGGGCAATAACCATGCAACCAATGATAAATCAATAAGAGTAGCGTTACCCTTCGCCGGAAAATATTCTTGAATTTCCACTCAAAGTGCGTAGAATCTCTACTATTCTTAACCCATCTAAAGCTAGAAAAACTAGGAGGAAAGGCATTGACTGCCGATAATAGCTTGGTAGACAAGTGGGCTTTAATACTAGGAGCATCTAGCGGTTTTGGCGAGGCTATCAGCCTTGAATTCGCCGATGCCGGTATGCACATCTTCGGTGTCCACTTAGACCGTAAATCCACCATGGATAACGTAGAACGAATAATCGGTCAGATAAAGGGTAAGGGGAGGAAAGTGTTCTTTTTCAACATCAACGCATCCGATCCGGAAAAAAGAAGAGAGACATTGGACCAGATAGAAGAAACACTTAAAGAAAATGACAACCCTTCCGGAATAAGGGTTTTGGTTCACTCGCTTGCTTTTGGAACCCTTAAGCCATACATTTCATCCTCACAAAAGGAAATGGTGACCGATACAAATATGAATATGACCCTAGACGTCATGGCACACAGTCTAGTTTATTGGACTCAAGAACTGGTCACCAGGAAATTAATGGTCGAGGGGGGGAGGATCTTTGCCATGACCAGCGCCGGAGGGCACCGGGTTTGGAAAACCTATGGTCCCGTTTCTGCCGCCAAAGCGGCCCTTGAATCCCATATCAGACAACTCGCCGTGGAACTTGCCCCCTTGGGAATCACTGCCAACGCCATTCAAGCCGGGGTTACCGAAACCCCTGCTCTAAGTAAGATCCCGGGAAGTGATATTATCGTGGAGAACGCTCTTCGGGTAAACCCGAGCGGCAGGCTAACCCGACCCAAGGATGTAGCAGAAGCCATTGTTTCACTATCTGCCAGGGGCACACACTGGATAACCGGAAACGTAATTAAGGTAGATGGAGGAGAGGACCTGATTTAATTTGATGCATGATGCAAGATAATTAATCGTGGTATCCTGCATCATTTATCTATATCCGAGCCACATTCGATGGAAAAAAAAATAAGGTTATATAACACTCTCACTCAGAGAAAAGAAGACCTGGCCCCATTCGAGGGTAAGAAGGTAAGAATATACGTATGCGGGCCAACCGTTTATAGCTCCGCTCACCTGGGACATGCCCGGGCGGCGGTGACCTTTGATGTCATACAGAGATTCTTAAGGAAGATTGGATACGAGGTTACATACGTCAGAAACTTCACCGACATCGATGACAAAATAATAAACAAATCAAGAGAAACGGGAATCCCTTCAGAAGAGATATCACGAATATATACGGAAGAATACATCGAGGACATGGCCTCACTCGGAGTTCAAACACCAGACTATCAGCCCAAGGTCACCGAGCACATAGCCGAGATAATCGAGTTAATTGAGACCATCGTTGATAAGGGTTATGCCTACCGATCCGGCAACGATGTTTTCTTCTCCATAAAGAAGTTTCCCGGCTATGGAAAGCTTTCTAAAAGAACGCCTGAGGAAATGTTAGCCGGGGCAAGGATAGACATAAACGAACAGAAAGAAGACCCGCTTGATTTTGCCCTGTGGAAGGGAGCAAAACCCGGAGAACCATGGTGGGAAAGCCCGTGGGGGAAAGGGCGCCCGGGTTGGCATATCGAGTGCTCGGCGATGAGTATGAAGTATCTCGGAAAAAGTTTTGAGATACATGGGGGAGGTAAAGACCTGATATTCCCCCATCACGAGAATGAGATAGCCCAGTCAGAATCGGCAACCGGTGTCGAATTCGTCAGACACTGGGTGCATAACGGGCTTATCCAAATCAACCGGGAAAAGATGTCAAAATCCGTCGGCAACATCATAAATGTGAGGAAAGCCCTGTCCCGATGGAGTAAAGAAGCAATAAGGTTGTTTTTCCTATCCCATCACTACCAGAACCCGGCTGATTTCTCGGATAGCACCATGGACGAGAATGAGTCAGCATTAGAGAGAATCTATATAACTCTCAAACGGGCAGAAGACCTGAAAAAGGATAAGGAAAGGGTAGACGTCGAGCTGGCAAGCAATCTAGGAAAATTCAGGACGGCTTGGCTCGAAGCAATGTACGACGACTTTAACACAGCGGATGCAGTCGGAAACCTATTTGACCTGGTCAGGGCAATCAACCGTTCTATCGACTCTACCGGATGGTCCTCCACCCTGTCTGAGAGTATAGAAGAACTGAGAGCGTTCGGAAGCACTATGGGAATATTAGAACTTGCCCCGGATGATTATTTAAAGAGAGAGAAACTGGCAAAGATAAACCTTGAAATCACTGAAGAAGAGATTCAGGACCTAATCGAGGAGAGAAATAAGGCTAGAACGGAGAAGAACTGGAAAAGGGCGGACGAAATCAGAGAATACCTGAGCGAGAAAGGAATATTACTCGAAGATTCTAAGGAAGGAACCATCTGGCGGGTAAAGAGCTAAACATGAAGAAAGATGCATGATGGAAGATGCATGATGCACGAATGTTATTTATATCTTTTATCCTGCATCATGTATCCTGTATCGTGTATCCCCGTTTAAATCCATATCCCCATATACTCCAAACCTCTCCTAATGTTTATAGGAGTCTGGGTTTCACCGCGACAGCTATACCAGCATGCCTCACACTTGGTTTTCCCGTATAAATCCGGACTGTAGTCGCTATAATGGGCAGTAACCGGCATCTCCGAGCATCTCTTTAGATGACCGCTTGGGGTTACCTGAATCATGTTTATACCAGCCAGGCAATCGGGAACCCCGCCCCTCTCGAAGTATTCCGGCACCTCTCTGAGATAGTATTCGGTGGAAACGATAACGCCTTTCCATTTTCTCCTGAGTTCTATCAAGTTATTGACCACTTCCCTAATCTTTTCCAACTTCTGCTGTTTAATGAAGTGGCTGCTGTTGTTGGTCTTCATCACTGAGTAGGAGCTGAAGGAGATACTTACTCCCCACTCTTTTGCCTTGTGTGCAATGTCGATTATTTGGTCCAGGTTGTCTTCCATAATTATGGTATTCAGCACTATGCTCTTTTTGCTGAATCTCCTTGAAAGCTCCGGAATGAGATTGGACAGGTGATTCCATAATCCGGGAATTCCCCTATAGGAATCGTGTTTCTCCCCGGGGAAATCTAGGGATACGGCAATCTGGTCAATCCCGGCAGCGAAAAGCTCCTCTGCTTTCTCCAGGGTCAACAGGTCACCCTTAGTAACCATGGAGGTAAATATGAAGATCGAACACTCTTTCACCTGCCTGACTATGTCCGGCAGGTCCTTTCTGAGCATCGGCTCTCCGCCGGTAATCACTACAACCAGCGGATTAATCTTCCTTATTACCGGGCGATAATCGGATAGTCGGGTTTCATGCCTGGTCTGCCAATAGTCGCAAAAATCACACTTGGCGTTACAAAGCTTGGTTATCTCCAGATTAACCAGCTTGGGTCTTCCGGTGGCCTTGGTATAAAGATACTTTAGTGCCCCGTTTACACCCTGTTTGACTGTAAGCATTTTGAAATTATTACAGAAGGGCCTCCAGTAATCAAGTGGGAATATAGCAGGACAATCAAAAGAATCCGGGGGTTAACTATATTTCAGGCTAAAAAACAGCTAAAAAACAAAATCTTGACTTGTTATGCTATTTTGATTAATTTGAGAGAAAAATTTTATTTGAGCTGAGCCCGTAGCGGTTCTACAAGGTACCAGACTGCAAGGATTTGATGGAGGGAGAAATGTCCAAGAAAATCGTGAATATAGAGGTATTCCAGTGCGACGACGTAGATGATAA
>FWPU01002015.1_pt1 | contig 58171 bp, 48 predicted proteins | sample 2228361 | NCBI WGS metagenome assembly FWPU01 (sample SAMEA103939777, study PRJEB20133) | metagenome | reverse complement strand
CGAAGCAGGGTCTTTGTGTCTCCGGAGCAAGGCGGTCTTAGCCCGTTCCCTGGCGAGCCGCCGGGACATACTTTTGGAATTAAAGCTAACATAAGAAATTTCCCTGGCCCTGACAAGGCCCGACACCTCGTGGGATCGCCTCAAAGAGCCTGGCCCCTTCGTGCACACGCACATCCGGCCAATTACCCACTTTCGCGAGCAGGATAAAAAAACGCGTGCAGGATTAGGTCAGAGTGATTTGTAGGCAGAGGAGATCACCACTTGAAAGATAATTAAAACCACCCGGAACCCATTCACTACTGATTGTCAAAGTCTTACCTCTAGCTCTATAATTTAACTATCATAATAATAGGTCTTCTCCGGGAGACCCTGACGCTCGCCGCGCAGATGGCCCCGTATCTGCTATTAGGCTTTGCTGTCGCTGGGGTTCTCAGGGTCCTCTTCCCGGTCTCCTTCGTGGTCAGACACCTTGGGGGCCGTGGATTCTCCTCTGTCCTCAAGGCCGCCGTGCTTGGGGTTCCCCTTCCCCTGTGCAGTTGCGGGGTCATAGGCCCAGCCGCGGCCCTCAGGAATCAGGGCGCGTCCAGGGGCGCTGTCCTTTCCTTCCTGGTCTCAACCCCTACGACTGGGGTTGATTCGGTCCTCGCCACATACGGATTGCTCGGCCTGCCCTTCACCATATACAGGATAATAGCCTCGTTGTTTCTCGGCCTCGTATCCGGAGGAGTGGCAAACATTCAAAAGGATGAGACAACCAGCTCCTCAGCCTCCGGATCCCCCCCTTGTTCGGTTTGCGGCCTGCCAGGGGTTCACAACCACGGGATATGGGAGAAGGTCAAAGCTGGCCTCGTTTACGCGGGGATTGAGCTCCCGAAGGACATCGGCAGGTGGCTGTTAATCGGGCTCGCTGTTGCCGGCATCATCTCCTATGTCGTTGATCCCTCCTGGATCGCTGGCTTCGCGGGCAAACCCTACATTGCCTACCCGGTAATGGTCGCGGTCGCTGTTCCCCTTTATGTCTGCGCTACGGGTTCAATTCCCATTGCCGCGGCTTTGATGGCAAAGGGCATTTCGGCTGGCGCGGCGCTCGTTTTTCTCGTAGCTGGGCCGGCAACCAACGCGATAACCATAGGAATAGTTGGGAAACTCCTCGGCAAAAAGAGCCTTTTCATTTACCTATTAACAATAATAGCTGGCTCGGTCCTCCTTGGCCTCGCGATGGACTGGATGAGTGCATCTCCGTCGGTTCCCGTGCATTTTCACCATGTTCACCTTGCCCCCGCGATTCGCTGGTGGGAATGGGTTTTTGCGGCCGCGCTGGGAATCATCCTTCTTTACGCGCTCGTTGCCGAACCGCTCTTCAGGAGGTTTTCCGCCAGGAGGGCGAGGCCTGATTTCGTCCTTTCTGTTCCGGATATGACCTGCGAGCACTGCGTCAGGACCCTTGAGGCCTGCGTTTCCAGGGTTGAGGGTGTTGAGAGGGTCTGGGTATCCCTGGGCGACAAGACCGTCTCTGTCAGGGGAGGAACAGCCGAGAGCGTCCGAAAGGCAATAGAGGAAGCTGGATACAGGGTCAGCGAGCATTAGGGGCGACCCTAAAAGCCTGGCCCACACCTGTCAAAGGATTTGGTTCAAGCTGGAGCTTGGGTTGAGGTAAGGGGTGTTCCTGATTCAGCGGGCATCAGAATCCAGAGGGTATTCTGATTATCTTCGCAGTATTGGTTCCTCCCTGATACCTAAGCACAACAAACCAGACCCCTCCTGTCTCCAAGAATGGGATGAATGTGTGGCCCCCTTTCCCAAGAACCCCATCGTAGATGGACTGAACCAGCCGGCCGGACGCGTCGTAGAGCGAGAGTGAGATCCGAGCCTCGCGCGGCAGGAAAAGGTAAATGCTCCTGCCCGCGGTTCTGAATTCCAGTCCAAGAGAGCCGGGCTCCTCGCCTGTTTCCAGAACCTGGCCGCAATCCGTGCTGTTTTCAGGGTCGTCAAGCGCGAAAAGAGAGTATCCCCCGGCGTCCGGATGCGTGCCAACCACGATCTCAATGCACTCGTCGTTGTCTATGTCCCCAACGACTGGGGAGTGGACATCCTCGTATATTGCTTTCTTCCAGACCAGGGAGCCTCCCCCAGCCTTCAGGCAGTAGAGGGTATCAGGGTTGGCCCCAACATTCGGGACAAGGACCTCAAGCTCACTGTCCCCGTTCACATCAACTAGGGAGACGGGGCAGTGAACCGGCTTTGCCGTGGTAAATTCCCATTTCTTCACGCCGTTTCTGTCCAGGCAATAGATCTTCTTGTCGTAGCTCCCCGTTATAATTTCCATATATCCATCGCCATCAACATCCGCGGCGGCCGCTGACGATATTACGATATCCCCCGCGGAGAAGCTCCACTTTTGTGTCCCGTTTGCTCCCCTGATGCAATAGATCTTGCGGTCCTGGGAGCCTATTATCACCTCTTTCTCCCCATCCCTGTCCAGGTCCGCTATGGTAGTGGAGCCGTCAATCTGGCCAGTCGTCGCGAATTCCCACTCCTTCGCTCCGTTTGAACCTGAAAGGCAATAGACCTTACCGTCATAGCTCCCGAAAACCACCTCCTTCATCCCATCCCCATCGCAATCAGCCACGGCCGGGGAGGAACGCACTGAACCACCTGACCTGAATGTCCACTCCCTCGTGCCGTTTGTTCCTCTTAGACAATACAGGACGCTGTCCATGCTCCCCACGACGACCTCCAGTTCCCCGTCCCCATCAACATCATCTATTGCCGGGGACGAATGCGTCTCCACCCCGGCGGTGGTTTCAGAGGACCACTGCAAGAGGCCAGACAAGCCATCAATACAGAGTATGTATCCGTATCCGCCAACAACTACCTCTTTTTGTGGGTCAAGGTCAAGCTGGGCTATCGCGGGAGAGGAGCTCAGCTGGGAGCTATACACATAATACCTCCACTTCACTGTGCCTGTCGTTCCGTCCAGGCAATAGAGATACCTGTCGTAGCTCATCGCGAGAACCTCTGGCATCCCGTCCCCATCGCAATCGGCTACGGCCGAGAACTGCCACTCAACCCAGGCGTTCGTTGCGAGCCGCCACTTGACCACGGGCTCGGTGGCCATCGCGCCCTTCATGGTTTGAAAGGCCTGGTGAGTGGGATCACCGCCCCATGTGGGCCAGACCCCATACACCTGGCCTATTAACAGGATCAGGATCATGATGAAAACCTCCCTGTTTTCATGCTGGCCATATATTACGAAGAAATCTCCAAAAAATCTCCAAAGATCGCAATAAAAGCTTTGCAGAACAAAGCCACCGGCCGCGCGGGAGGTGCGCTTCACGCGGCCGGGGTTAAAGAAACTACCTCACTATCTTCGCTGTCCTTATTCCTCCCAGATACCTGAGGACGGCAAGGTAGACCCCTCCTGCCTCAGGGAAGGGGAGGAATGCGTGGCCCCCTTTCCCAAGAACCCCATCGTAGATGGACTGAACCAGCCGGCCGGACGCGTCGTAGAGCGCGAGGGAGACCCGCATGTGTGATGGCATGAGGACATAGAGGCTCCCGGCCCGGACCCTTAGAACTGGCCCGCTGGTCTGGGATCTCTCCTCAACTTGAAGCGGTCCACAGCCCTGGGTGTTTTCCGGATCATCAAGCGCGAAGAGCGCGTATCCCCCGGCGTCTGGATGCGTTCCAACCACGATCTCAATGCACTCGTCGTTGTCTATGTCGGCCGGGAAAGGCGTGTGAACATCCGAGACCACGACCTTCTTCCAGAGAACAGAGCCGTCCTCCGCGTTCAGGCACACTAGAGTGTCCGAGAGGGCGTTCGGGACCAGGAACTCAAGCCTGTTGTCACCATCAACATCAGCAAGGCTTCCGGCGGTGTGAACGCTACCCATCGTGGTCTGGTAGAACCACTTCATTGCCCCGCCAGATGTTATGCAATAAACCTTGCCGTCCGGGTCTGTGTTCCCGATGACGATCTCCAGTTGATCGTCCCCATCAACATCCGCGATCGCCGGGGATGACCGTATGGCGCTTGTGGTTGCAAAGGACCATCTCTGCGTGCCTGATGAGCCGTTAATGCAATAGACCTTTCCGTCGCAGCTCCCTATGACCACCTCGGTCTGGCCATCGCCGTCCAGGTCAGCTATTGCCGGAGAGCCATAGACATAATGGCCCGTGGGAAACTCCCATTTCTTGGCGCCAGAGCCGCTGAGACAATACACGCTGGAATCAAGGCTCCCGAAAACAATCTCCGTGCTCCCATCCCCATCAACATCCCCAATAGCAGGGGAGCTGAAGATGTAATTGCGGGTTGTGAAACGCCACTTCTCAGAGCCATCAGTGCCTCTCAGGCAGAACAGAATGCGATCCGCGGTTCCAAAGATGACCTCCATAAACCCGTCCCCATCGCAATCAGCGACAGCTGGGGAGGAGTGAACCTGGAGGGTCGTGCTGAAGCGCCACTTTTCAACGCCTGTTCTGGCATCAATACAGTAAAGCTTGGGATAGTTGTCAATCCCTATGAGCACCTCCGGGGCACCATCTCCATCAACATCCGCAATGGTTGGGGAAGCGCCTATAACGCTGTATGGGTCGCCTTCCATCGGGAAAACCCAGTCAGGGGTTCCAGTGTTCCCGTTCAGGCAATAAAGGTTCCTGTCCAGGCTCGCGGCTATCACCTCTGGCATCCCGTCCCCATCGCAATCGGCTACGGCCGAGAACTGCCACTCAACCCAGGCGTTCGTTGCGAGCCGCCACTTGACCACGGGCTCGGTGGCCATCGCGCCCTTCATGGTTTGAAAGGCCTGGTGAGTGGGATCACCGCCCCATGTGGGCCAGACCCCATACACCTGGCCTATTAACAGGATCAGGATCATGATGAAAACCTCCCTGTTTTCATGCTGGCCATATATTACGAAGAAATCTCCAAAAAATCTCCAAAGATCGCAATAAAAGCTTTGCAGAACAAAGCCACCGGCCGCGCGGGAGGTGCGCTTCACGCGGCCGGGGCCGGGCTATCTAACCATCTTCACAACCCTTATCCCATCAGGGGAGCTCAGAACCACGAGATATACCCCCCTTCCTCTGGTTTCGGGGATAAAATGATATTCTCCCTTGTTCAGAAAACCACGATAGAGACTCTGGACAAATCGGCCCGAGGGGTCATAGATGTCAAGCGAAACCCGCATTGTCCCGGATACAATAAGGTGAAGCTCAGCTCCGGCAGGCCTGAGTTCAAACACCTCTGGGCCGCGATCGCCCTCCTCAGTGTTCACCTGTCCACAGCCCTGGGTGTTTCCGGGGTCGTCAAGCGCGAATATGCGGGAATAATCCCAGGGATCAGGGTCAAGCGTTCCCACCATTATCTCTATACAGCCGTCACCATCTATGTCCCCCGCAAAAGGGGAGTGAACATCATAGGGCAAGCCCTTCTTCCAGAGGAGGGTGCCGGTTCCCCTGAGACAGTAAAGGGTATCGTATGTGTGCATTTGGTTGGGGACTAGGATCTCCAGCCTGTTGTCTCCATCAACATCGGCGAGACAGAAGGGGTTGTGAACCGGCGCGGCTGTTGTGAATGACCACTTCTGGGTTCCGTTTGATCCTCTCAGGCAATAGACCTTGCGGTCCCAGCTCCCAACAACCACCTCCCTGGCCCCGTCTCCGTCCACATCCGCTACGGCCGGAGAGGACTGGACCTTTCCCCCGGTTGGAAAGGCCCATTTCTGAGCCCCACTTGAACCATCAAGGCAATAGACTGTGGAGTCGTCGCATCCGATTACCACATCCAGGATACCGTTTTGGTCAACATCAGCTATAACCGGCGATGATGTGATGTATCCCCTGGTAGAAAAAGACCACTTCTGGCCCCCGCTCTCAGAAAGGCAATATACCTTGCGATCCCAGCTTCCAACAACCACCTCCAGGGCACCATCCCCCTCAAGGTCAGCCACAGCTGGGGATGATCGCACGCGCCCTCCGGCCGCGAAAACCCACTTCTGGGTTCCATCCGTTCCTCTCAGGCAATACACCTTTCCGTCATCAGAGCCTATGATCACCTCCGTGACCCCATCGCGATCCACATCCACTATAGCCGGAGAGGAAAACACATCCCCCCCGGTAGTGAAGACCCACTTCTGGGTTCCGTTTGATCCGCGAAGACAATAGACCTTATCGTCCCCGCTTCCCACAACGACCTCAATTGCACCATCAAGGTCAACATTCCCTATTGCTGGCGAGGATTGCATGAAATTGCCGCCCGTAAAGCTCCACTTTTGGGATCCGTTTGAGCCCCGAAGGCAGTATAGCTTGTTGTCCCAGCTCCCCATGATCACCTCTGGTGCTCCATCGCCATCTACATCACCGATAGCTGAGTGCTGCCACTCCACCGAACCGCCGCTTATACCAGGCGCAAATCCCCATTTGACCACAGGTTCGCCTGTCATGGCCCCCTTCATGGTTTGTATAGATGCGTTGGCGAGGTTTCCTCCCCACTTGGGCCATGTGCCATAGACCTGTGCTAACAACAGGATCAGGATCATGTCAATACCTCCTCATCGCGATCTCGGCCACATATTTACGGAAAAATCTCCAAAAAAGCTCCAAATAAAAACCCCAGCCGCGCGGGAGGTGCGTTTTTGCGCGGCCGGGGCCGGAACCATCTAACCAGCTTTACAATCCTTGTCCCCTCAGGTAAAATCAGAACAACAAGATACATCCCCTTCCCTCTGGTTTCGGTGACAAAACGATATTCTCCTTCGCTCAGGGCTCGCGGTAAAGGTTCTGGACTAGCCGGCCCAGGATATCGTATGTGTGCATTTGGTTGGGGACTAGGTTCTCTAGCCTGTTGTCTCCATCAACATCATCTGCTATGACCTAACCCTGCCATTTGACAATACCCTCAGTAAGGACTCTCAAAAACCTCCAGTTGTCATGGCTCCCTTCATGAGCTGAAGAGCCTGGTGGGGCAGTTGCCCATGACCCACCCAAGCCATTGCCAAAACCTCCGTTCTTTTGAGGTTTTTATCTTACAACTGCTCTCCCCTTCTGTTTCTCCGTTGCCCAGAGATAGACCCCGGTTTCCAGGGTTATCCGGTTCCTACCCACCTGGAGATTTCCATAATAAACGAGCCTGCCGTTGCCGGAGTAAATCCTTATGTCGGTAGCCTCGCGAGATACAAAGAGAAGCCCGCCCGGCACAGGACTTGCAGTTATCCCATAAGGATGGGCAGGATTGCTCTCCCCGACATCCTCGTAAAGTGCTTCGCAGAAATTTATCCTTCTCAGCGTGAGATCAGAAACCGCGATGGACGCTGTCCTATCCGTGACCGTAGGGGACCAGGAACCGGTGTTGTCGGTTACGGAACTCGTGTTGAGCGTTGCATTTGATACATCAGGGGAACAAGAGAGAACACAGCCCGCGTAGGGATGGTTCCCGTTCGCGTCCAGCTTGAGAAGAAGGAGATCCCCTTTGGCCGAACCCGCGCTCTGTGACTGTCCAAGGATCGCGTAACCCCCATCCGGCGTTTGGATCGCAGAATAGGCAATATCGGAGGCCAACCCACCGCATGTTCTCGCCCAGGTTAGGCCCCCTTCAGCGTTAAGCCTGATCAGAAAGAAGTCGTCTGAGCCGGCGCCATAGCTCGTTGTCTGACCTGCGGCAACAACGCCCCTGTCGGATGTTGCGGATATTGACCAGAGGTAATCCTGTCTTCCCCCTACCGAGCCGCCTATTCTTTTTGCCCAGTTCAGGCTCCCGTCCGGATTGAGCTTCATGACCAAGAAATCGTTGTTGCCCGCGCTCGCTAGGGTATAGGCGCCAACGAAAACCGTATCCCCGATACACGCGACAGAATACGCGTAATCCGGGAAGCTCGCGGTCGTTGACCCGAAAGCGCATGCCCAGTCCCTGGAACCGTCGGATTTTATTTTCAAGACGAGGATCTCATAGGAGCTCATTGATCCGTAGCTCCGTGTTTCTCCAACAAGCACATATCCTCCGTCGCCTGTCTGGACTATCGCGCGCCCCTTGTCTGAGTTTGTCCCCCCGAATGTCCTTGCCCAGCTCACTGAGCCATCCGAGCTCAGCTTGATGACGCAGAAGTCCTCAGAGCCGGCGCCTGAGCTGACCGTGAAACCAGCTATCGCGAATCCACCGTCCGCGGTTTGGATAACCGAGTAGGACTCCTCAGGGCTCGTTCCCCCGTAGGTCTTCGCCCAAACGAGGCCACCGGTGGAGTTTAGCCTGAGAAGAATGATGTCGTAGACACCGAAGCTCATAGGCGTAAAGGCTGATATTAGATACCCCCCGTCCGATGTCTGGACCATGGAATAACCTCTGTCCCCGTAGTCATTCGCGGTTGGGCGGAACCTCTTCGCCCACGCAACGCTCCCATCGGGGTTCAGCTTTACCGCGATGATGTCCTCGTATCCGGTGGCCTTGGTATAACCAGTGAAAGCGTATCCGCCGTCAGATGTCCGGATCATGGAGCGGGGATAGCCCGTGTAGTCAGCTGAGTCAGTCCCATACATGTATGCAAAGGTGTTCTGAGAGACCAGGGCCAATACGATCACCAAAATGCTCGTCATTATAACCCCCTTATCTTAGGAGAAGCTTGGTGGTTTCTGATCTTCCATCACACCTCAGAACAGCCAGATATATTCCCTTGGCCCTGATATTCGGGGTAAAGGTGTGTTCGCCCTGGGTCAGAATGCCATCGTAAAGCTTCCGAACCAGCCTCCCGGAAACATCGTAAAGCTCAATGGAAACATGGGAATCCGTGGACAGGAAAAGGTAAAGAACCCTGCCTGTGGCCGTGAACACCGTTTCATTTCGGCCATCCTCTTCCGCGCCAACGACCCCACAGTTGGTTGAGCCGCCGACATCGTCCAGGGCATAGACCTTGAAGTCTCCACAGCCAACAATTATCTCCGTGCACCCGTCGCTGTCTATGTCCGCGGGAAACGGGGACTGGACATTCGGGCCAAGGGCCTTTTTCCAGAGAACCGAGCCGTTCTCTCCGTTCAGGCAAAACAGGGTGTCAGAAGTGGCCCCTGCGACTCGCGTGCCAACCAGAACCTCAAGCTTGCCGTCCTTGTCAATGTCCGCGAGTGAAACAGGGGTTGAAACTGAAGCGAGCATGGGAGAAAGATAGACGCTCCACTTGATGACGCCCGTCGCACCGTTTACGCAATAGGCATATCCGTTCATGCTACCAACGCAAACATCCAGCGCGCCATCCCCATCGCAATCACCGACCGCGGGGGATGATTGCACATCGCCCGAGAGCTTCAGGCTCCACTTCTTTGTCCCATCTGTGCCCCTGAGGCAGAAAAGGGAGTCGCAGTCAGAGCCAACGATCACCTCCACATCCGTTCCACCGTCAACATTTATTATAACAGGGGAGGACTGAACCCAGGATGAGGGGGAACTGCTGGTCAGGAACTCCCATTTCTTGGTGCCATCCGTGCCTCTCAGACAATAAACCTTGTAGTCGTTGGCGCCCCAGACAACCTCTGCCTGTCCATCCCCGTCCACATCACCCACAGCCGGCGACGAGCGGGACTGATATATTATCACGAACTCCCATTCAACCGCGCCGGTGGCCCCGTTCAGCGCGAAGCACTTGGGGCAACCGGAACAGGTGGTCATGCTTGTGAAAACCACCTCTTTCTGCGCATCCCCATCCACATCAGCAATTGCCGGACCAGACCATATTATCCCCTCGCTCGGCCCCAGATAATTGAACCATTTTCTCGTTCCCGTGACGCCATCCAGGCAGTAAATGGTATCATCGTCGTTCCCAAAAACAACCTCTGGTTTTCCATCCCCATCCAGGTCTCCGACCGCCGGAGAGCACCTTATCTTGTTCCGCGTAGAATAGACCCACTTCTGAGCGCCGGTTATGCCGTTTATGCAATAGACCTTACCATCCATTGATGCGATTATGACCTCGTTCACCCCATCGCCGTCCGCATCCGCGACGGCCGAGAACTGCCACTTTACGGTGTCACCTGTGGAGAACTGCCACTTCACTGTTGGTGCGACGCTCATCGCGCCTTTCATGGTTTGAAGGCCCTGGTGGGTTGGCTCGCCCCCCCACATGGGCCATGTGCCATACACGGCTCCGAGGCATAGGGTTATAGCAAAGCAAGGCATGATAAGAACCTCCTCTTGTTCACGCCTGTATTCTTAAGGAAAGGTCTCCAAATGATCTCCAGAAAATCCCGTTGAACTATTGTGAAATAAGGAGAAACAGCGATGCTTGACCACGCGCTTTCATAAACCATAGAATATCCGCGTGAGGGACATTGAGCTCTTAAGCCACGGCATGGAGCTCTTCAACGCCAACCGCATGGTGGAGTTCCAGGAGTTCGTGCGCCAGATGAAGGAGGAAAACCCCCTGGTTGCCTCCTTGTTGGAGCTGCACCAGACCCTTCTCAGGCACAACCCCGTGGAGGTTCTCAGGAAAGGCAAAAGGCTATTGTCAGCAGTTTCGGGCAGGCCAGAGCTGGCAGTGAGGCTCTACATGAGGCTCGGGGTGGCGCACAAGATGATCGGGGAAATGGATCTCTCTGACAGCTACTTCATTCGCGCCCTGGAAATCGCGGAGAAAACAGGGGATAAGCCGGTAATGGAACAGGCGAGGGTAGAGCTCTTTTACAACAGGTTCATGAAACAGGAATACGATTCCCTTCACAGGGAGCTCGCCGAACTTGCTCCTGGCGACCCCCTGTTTGATCACCGGCACATCAGGTTCATTATGGCTATGATCCAAACGGTAAAAGGGGAAACGGGAAAAGCGGCCCGGCTTCTGGATTCGCTGGCTAAAATGGAGGGCGTGGGCGAATTCATGGGGGTTGGCCTCCTGGAAATAAGGGGCATCCTCTCTAGGCTGGAAGGGAGGCTTCCCGAGGCTGTGGAGTTTTTCGGAAGATCAGTGGATGGCTATCTGTCGCTGGGATCAGCATACGCGGCCTTTCCCTGCGCAAAAGCGCTCCAGGTGAGCCGTTTCGCCAGCATTGAATCCCTTCCTGAGAAGATTGTGAGAAAATGCCTGAGCTTGGCCAAAAAGGGGAGCTGGGGCGAGCAGGCCGCGGGAAAGGAAATTGAGGCCCTTCTGGCCGAGGACACCGGGGAGGCCGCCATGCAGCTCTTTGAAGCAGCCAGGGGTTATTACAGGGTATATCAGAACATAGAGGCTGTGATGGCCGGACTCTCGTCCGCCCAGATGGCTTGGGCCGCGAAACATCCCGTTTTCGTGGAAACCATGAGGTTCATTGGGTCACTCCTGCCCCTTTATCCAGGGTTCAGGAAGGATCCCATAATCGGGGAATTCATGGTCAGGACAGAGGCTTTTGTTGCGGGGGATCAGCGAGACGGCAGAAAAGGAATCAGGGCGTGGCTCATTGGTGATCTGAGGGTTGAGGTGGATGGCTCGGATTTGCCCCTGGCCAGGTGGGGAAGCAGACAGGCCGTGAGGACCTTCCTCTATCTCCTCCTTTCCCCCAGGCACAGGGTTCCACAGGATCACCTGTTTTATCTTCTCTGGCCAAGAAAGCAATACAACCACGAGACAAGGGACAGGCTTTACCGGGTCATAAACATCCTCCGCCGCAAACTTGGTGGTTCCTTCCTGGCAAAAAAGCAGGATTTTTACCAGCTTGAGAACGTGTGGACTGACCTTGAGGAGCTTGAAGACCTCATCCGAAAGGCTGATGCGGCCCAGGACCGCAACAAAAGAGAGGAATTGCTTCTTAAGGCACGGGAAATAGCGAAGGGCGATCTGTTGCCGGATTTCCCCTATGATTCCTACATTGAAGAATACAGGGAGTATTATAAGCGCTTGAGGAAGCGGCTTTAGGGAATTCCGTTCTCCGGAGGGAATTAGAGAAGCTGTCAGGGGTGTGAACCGGAAGAATCCTGGGTTTTATTTTTCATTTTGAGTTATAATTCGCGTTCATGGGATTGCTCAAGCAATAGTCTTTCCTGTTTTGCGTGCCTCGCGTGCTTTATACTATGTGCAAGCAGGGCACGCGAGCCATGGATTATCTTGAGAAACAGCGTCTTTCGGCATTAGAATCTCCGCTTACGGATATGAAGGAAAAGCCAAAAGGGCAAACCAAGGGCCTCGCGGCCGTATACGCGAGGGTGTCAACCTCAGAGCAGGCCGAGAACTACTCCATCCAGTCCCAGATAAACGAGTGCCTTTCTCTTGCCTCTGAGCTCGGTTATCGTGTTCCGGATGAATATATCTGCAAGGATGAGGGTTATTCTGGCGATACCCCTGAGAGGCCAGGCCTATCCAGGTTCAGGGAGCTCGTTTCCAGGCCTGAGGTAAAGCTCGCCATAATCCACGACCCTGACAGACTATCAAGGAAGCTCTCCCACCAGCTCCTTCTCTATGAGGAGATTGAGAAAACAGGGACCGCCCTCAGGTTCGTCACAACCCCAACTGGCGAGACCCCTGAGGCCAGGATACTCTTCCAGATGAAGGGCGTTTTCGCTGAATACGAGAGGGAGGAGATAAAGGAGAGGTGCCTCAGGGGCCTCATCGCTAAGGCAAAGGAGGGGTTCATCCCCTCAGGCAAGCCCCCATACGGCTACGAGATCTCAGACAAGGGCAGGAACAAGAAGGCCGCCCTCGTTGTGAAAGAGGACGAGGCCCGTGTCCTCAGGCTCATATTCAAGCTATACGCCCATGAGGGTCTTTCCCTGAGGGAAACGAGCAGGAGACTCAAAGAGCTTGGCATAAAGGCCCCTATGGGAGGGGACTGGAACAACAGGACCCTGAGGGACATATTGTCCAGGGAGACATATATCGGCACATATCACTTCAGGAAGAGGATGGTAGCCGAGCCAAAGAGGCCCAGGAGGAAACCCATGGGGGCCAGGAGCAACTGCAGGAAACCCAGGCCCCGCGAGGAGTGGATTCCGATATCTCGCCCACCATTCAAAAGCCCGTTTTTAATTCCCTAAAAACAGGCCAGGCACAAGACCTGCCCCTACTTCAGCATCCACCCCGCCACTATCAGTCGCATTATCTCTGATGTTCCCTCGTATATTTCGGTTATGCGGGCATCCCGGAAGTGCCGCTCCGCGGCGTAGTCCGTTGTGTAGCCGTATCCACCGTGAATCTGAAGGCACTTTGTAGCGCAGAACGACGCGGTCTCCGCGGCCTTGAGCTTTGCCATCGCGGCCTCCCTGGTGTAGCGCTCGCCCCTGTCCTTGAGCCAAGCGGCCCGCAGTGTCAACAGCCTCGCGGCCTCATACTCGGTGGTCATGTCCGCTATCATCCACTGGATCGCTTGAAGCTCCGCGATGGGCTTGCCGAACTGAACGCGTTCTTTCGCGTGAGCTATTGCCTCCTCTATACACGCCCTTGCTATGCCCAGGGCCTGGCTGGCAACTCCTATCCTGCCAGCGTCCAGCGTGGACATACAGACCTTGAACCCGTCCCCGGGCCCGCCCAGGGTATTTTCCTTCGGTATCTGGCAGTTCTCCAGGATGAACTCCGCGGTTGAACTTCCCCTTATGCCCAGCTTGTCCTCAAGCTTGCCAACCTCAAATCCAGGGGTTCCCTTCTCCACTATTGCCGTAACCAGGCCCTTCACGCCCAGGCTCTTATCCACGGTTCCAAGTAGAACAACGATATCCGCCTCCCTACCGTTTGTCACGAATATCTTTCTGCCATTGACAAGCCAGTGATCGCCCTTGTCCTGGAACAGGGTCTGCGCCGCGGCGGGGTCAGAGCCGGCTCCCGGCTCGGTCATGGACAGCGCGCCCAGCTTCTTGCCGGAAGCGAGGGGAACGAGATACTTCTTCTTCTGCTCCTCGTTGCCAAAGGTGTATATAGGGTGGCAGGCCAGGGAGTTGTTGACCGAAACGATGATCCCGGTGGAAGCGCACACCCGGCTTATTTCTTCCATTATGAGAACATAGGTCACATAGTCCATGCCCGCGCCGCCGTATTCCTCTGGTATCGCTACTCCCATGAACCCCAGCTCTCCGAGCAGTTTGACGACATCCGCGGGAAACATGTGTTCCTTGTCTATCTTTGCGGCTATGGGCCTGAGATGCTTCTCTGCGAGGTCTCTCGCGGCTTCCTGTGCCATCCGTTGGGTTTCTGTGAATTCAAGGTTCATTTCCGTCGCTCCTTTCTTGCCCTGGCGAAATTATACTGGCCTGAGGAAGGCTCATGCACCATGGCGCGCTTCCCGGTTTACCATGCTTGAAATCCGACGCCGGTTCGCTTCACAATATCCAGCAAAAGGAGAGATTTTTATGCTTACCAGCCTTATAGGGATATTGCTGGCACAGTCTCCAAGCGAATACCTTGGAATAACCGTTGGCAAGATGGCTGTTTATGCGGGCCGCTGGCGTCACAACAAATACACGGGAGGGACGGATACCGCTCGGATGGTGGACACCATGAGGGTAACCGAGACCTTCACCTACAACGGACACGAGGCATTCAGGATATTGAATATCAGGCACACGACCGCGGGCGCGACAATAGACACCGTTTTCACGGATTCGGCCTGGAACGATGTCCCCTGGCTAATGGCGCGGGGAAGGGTCTCTGACACGATATCTCGCGATGTGTTTCACATGAAAACGCCGTTCACAAAGGGGTCCAGCTGGTCAACCGGCATAGAGGGAAACTACAGGGATGATTTTGACGGCTATCCCGGTCTTGACTACATGGAGATAAGGAGCGAGATAGTCACGGTTGAGGACTCGGAAATCGTTAATGTGCCAGCGGGGACATTCTTCGCCTGGAGGCTCAAAAAGGACACGCGTCTGTGTCTAACACAGTGTTCTAACCCTGTCCTGGATTCGGTCGTTGTCCAGAGGATCACCTACACGTGGTGGTCCCCAGGAAACTGCGTGGTCAAGGACACATTCGCCACCATAGCGACAGCATATGTCATGGGCAATCCGTTTCTGGATGAGACATACGAGTCCAGGGTCCTGACATTTTTGTCCGGCGTGGACGAGACCCCGCCCTCGTCAGGGCTTGTCAGGCTATTGTCCCCCAACCCGACCCCCGGCCCCGTTGTCCTCTCAAGACCCAATGCCGGTATCCTGTATGTTGAGATCTACGACCCGGCAGGAAGGCTCGTGCTTTCGGGTTCGGGAAACGATGGCTCGGAGATGGCCCTTGATATAGGCGGACTTCCCGGTGGGACCTATTTTCTGAGGGCCGTTCTGGATTACAGAACAGCGCTTTTTGCGAGGATCGTGAAACCCTAACGGAGCCTGTAGATCACAACCCCGTAGCAGTTCCCGACCCGCTCGTATTGCTCGCGAACCCTCGCCATCTCTTCGTTAAATGCCGCGGTGTCTATAACCGGGTAAAATGACCTCCAGAGCATTGGTTCTCCAGCAGTGTCCACCACAACGATATCGCTTTCTCCTACCCCATGCGGGAATATTTTCATGCCCCACCTCCTACCAATTATTGAGGAATAGACACCGGCCTGGTCTGATAAACAGACTGAGACATCAGGGTCTTTCGGGATCGTCCTCTCCAGGAAGGCCCTGACCTCCCTGTCGCGCTGGCTCGGAATGTAACGGGTGAAGTGATAACCGCCCCTTTTCTTTGCCCAGAACTCGTAGGATAATGGCGAGGCCGAGACAAAGATGTGAAAAAATGACGCGGATATAAGGATTCCAGTTGCCAGGGATGGGGGCCTTTTCGCCCTTTTGAGGACGAAGACCAGCGCGTATATCGCTGGTGCGACCAAAGACGCGGAATACTGATAGCGAATTGAGAAGTGGGTTGGGTTATTTGAGGCAAAGGAGGCCAAGGCGTGCGGGATCGCGGGGAGCAATTCCAGGGGGCTTGCCAGTGGAACGAACGCGGAGGGCCCCAGGATGTTTATCAGGTAAACCAGTTTCGCTGGAATGTAGCGGGGATTGAATTCCTGATATGCGGCATAATAGGGGTATGCTTTGTCCATCAGGGAGGGTATGAGGTAAAAAACCGAGAGGCAGAATGCCGCGATCCCCAACAACATCAGAATTCCGCCCTGCAAACGGGCTTTCCGTGTCCAGAGCGCGTATATGCCCAGCGCGGCGGCCGAGAGCATGAGTGGTTCTTTTACCAGAACCAACAATATCCCCATTGTCAGAAAAACCCAAGGTTTTTTCCGTTCCAGCGCGATGGCCGCGCCGAAAAACAGGGCTGGCCAGAGGCACTCCGGGTGAAAGTCAAATAGGTTCAGCCATGATGTGCCAGGGTGCAGGAGGAAAACCAGTCCAACGACCATTGCCGGGAAAGGCTTTAGGTGAACCCTGGCCAGCCGGAACGCTAGATATCCCGCGAGCGCGAGCGCGCCGGATTGCAAAATAAGCATGGTGAATGGGTGGGGGAATAACCGGTAGACCAGGGCCGGGAACACGAGGATGGGCATGGTGTGGGTGTAGCTCTCGAGGAGCCTGGCCAGCTCCCCGTGGGATATTCGCCAGAGCGCGTTCTCAAAGACCCCCAGGTCCATTGCCGCGGGGGTCATTGACAGGTATCGCAAGCAGGTCAAAAGGGAGAAAGCCACGAAATAAATGGCTGAAGCGGTTACGATCGCGGCCGAAGCGGCTCTCGCTGATACCTTTATCCTGTTGGCCCATCCCCTTCTGTATGAGAACCAGAGATAGAGGCCCAGGAGCGCAGAGCTTACCGCCTGGGTTATGAGGACATCAATCTTCATAGGCCCAGCTCTGTTGATACCCCTCGCATAGCCTCAAGACAAAGCATGAGAAACTCGTCCAATCCAATGCCCAAAGACTCGCACGAGGCCATCTGCTCCCGCGACGCGCCAGCCGCGAAGCGCTTTTCCCTGAACCGGTTTTTGAGAAATTCCAGGTCCAGTCCCGCGAGGGTTTTCGTGGGATGCATGAGCGCGCAGGCCACCATGAATCCCGTTGTCGGGTCAACGGCGTAAAGCGCTCGTTCCATGTTTGTCTCTATGGGTTTTTTCTCCGCGTGCGCGAGGATGGCGTTGAGAACCTCCTCGTCGTTAAAACCCGTTGCCCTCAGCCTCTCCACCGTGACCAGCCCGTGCCTAGCGAAATCCTCCGAGGTCTCGGATACATCCAGGTCGTGAAGTAGTCCCGCCAGCTCCCATTTTTCGTGGTCGTGGCCTAGCTTCTGCGCGAGTGCCCTCATGCACGCGGCGCACGCTATCATGTGCTTGATCAGGTTCTTGTTAGGAACAGTGTTTTTGACCAATGACAACGCTTCGTCTCTTGTCATGGTGAATATTATAGGGTAGGGACAGATCCCTTTTCCCGCCCTCACTCGGACAGGACCCTGTAAAGCCCCGCGGCCTTTTCCTTTGATACCGTTTTCCCCGTGGGAACCTCTATGACCTCAATCTCGGTTCGCCCTCCCGGAAGGTCAAGGGTTATCCTGTCTCCGGGTTTTATCTCCTGGGAGGGCTTTGTCCTCTTCCCGTTGACCAGGATGTAGCCCCTGTCGCAGGCCTGGTTCGCGTATTTCCTCTGCTTTATGAGTCTCGCCACCTGCAGGAACTTGTCCACACGCACCCTGAGTTTATAAAGCCATAGGGTTGCGCGGAACAAGCAGATTAACCCAGGTAAGATTTTTAACGAGGAACTACAGCCTGTGCCGTCAAGTTCTTTTAATGAGTCATAAAGACAGGTCGAACTCACCCAGAACCAGGCTCCATACTTTCACGGATGGGAGGCAAGATATGATAGCGTTCTTTGGAACGGTCGTGTTATCATACGCCGGAGGGCTACCCGTAACCCTGAACTACTCCGGCAGGATTGATTTCGTCGCCAGGGGCAACAGCGCGTCCGCCCAGCCTTTTGGCACATGGACCCAATACACGCTTGACGAAGCGCCTTCGGGATCAGAGCTGGTAGCCGCGTGGCTGTTCTGGACCTCCGGCATCTACAACTACTCCCCTGGCATTCTCTCTGATGTCGGTTTCCAGGCAACCTACATACCCTACAGCGTTCTGGTCAGGGACACCTTCTTCTACGCCAATTACATGTATGTGATGGCGAAGAACATCTCTGGCCTGGTCGGCAACGACATAAACCAGGTCTATCAGTGCGAGAAGCGCGATAACGCGAATGGCTTTAGCTGGTGCATACTGCTTGTTTATCGGCACCCCTCGTTTCCTCAGAGGAACATGGAGGTTCACTACGGTATCCTTGACCTGGGGTTTTCGGATGTGGTTCCCTATTACGACACGATGGGACTGATAAACCCCTCAAGCCCCACATGGGGCAAGTTTGCCTATTTCTCCAACCTTGGCGACCCATACGAATCTCACACGGGAGAGTATATCCAGTTCAAGGGCACTTACCTGCAGAACACCTACAACCCCTGGAACAACATAGGAAACGGCACCCTCTACGACCCCTTCACCGGGGACTTCATGAACATGCTTAGTCCTAACGGCCCCGCTGACATTGACATATACGATGTCTCATCGCTCTTCCTGACAACGGACAGCTATATTCCCCTCGTGATCTTCGGCCCGGCGAACGAGTGGCTCTTCTACGCGTTCGTCGCGTTCCTATACAACACCGATCTGCCCATAACCCTTGAGGAGGAGGCGAGCAAGGGTGAACCGCGCCTTGCCTCCGGGCCTGGCAAAATAAGCCTGGAGTTGCCGTATGAGAATACCGTTGACCTGAAGCTCTACGATGGGACAGGGAGGATCGTCTCGGTTCTCCACTATGGGCCGATGGGCCCGGGCGCGCACGACTTTGCGATTCCCCCTGGACTTAATGGCGTGGGGTTCGCGGTCGCGAGGGTCGGTAAAGGGACTCTCAGGGCGAAGATATTCTAGGGCTGGTGCGGATTTTTGGCGCGGGGGATCTACTATAACCTAACAGTTTTGCTCAGCAATTAGTCCGCGTTGGATTAAGATTCAAGTTGTCCAAGCACGGGGGCTTGTCTAACAAATTTTACCGTGGATAATACAGCCACGGAAAGACATTTCGTTCAAACTTGATTTTTAATCCGAAAATTGAATTGCTCCCCCCGCCCACTCCCTGATAAACCTCTCCGCCTCGTCTGGGCTGTGCATTTTTCCCAGCCTGCGCATGAAATAGGTCTGCCTCCTGGCGAACGCTCTGGTGTTCTTTTTTATCAGCGCGATGGCCTCGTCCAGCCCGATCCCCCCCAGGATGTGTCTGACCAGTTCCTGGTAGCCAATAGCGCGGAGACCCGGCGCTGACGCGCCGTATTTCCTGACCAGGCTCCTGACCTCTTCCAGGAGGCCCGAGTCCATCATCCGGTCAACGCGCTGGTCTATGCGCGCGTAGAGGGTTTCCCTGTCAACCGGCAGTGTTGTGTATAACGGCCTGAACCTGGGCTGTCTGCGCTCGGCCCACAGCTCGGACATTGGCTTCCCTGTGAGATAATAAACCTCAAGCGCCCTTTCTATCCTGACCCAGTCGTTGGGATGGATTCGCCCCGCTGAAACCGGGTCAACCGCGGCCAGTTCCGCGTGCAGGGCGGGCGCTCCGTCACGGTTTATCCTCGTCATCAGTTTTCTTCTCAGTTTTCTGTCCACCGGTGGGGCGGGGAAAAGCCCCTCAAAGAGGGCCTTGAAATACAGGATGGTTCCACCGACGAGGATCGGAATTCTTTCCTTTTCCAGGATGCTCCCTATTGCTGTTTCGGCATCCCGCGCGAAGTCTTCGGCTGAGTATGTCTGGTCCGGCGTGAGTATGTCCATCAGCATGTAAAACCTTTTGCGAATATCCAGCGGTGGCTTTCCCGTGCCAATGTCCATACCAGCATATATTTTCCGAGAATCCACTGACACGAGCGTGACCGGATATTTCTCCGCAAGCGAGAGTGCAAAGGCTCCCTTGCCGGACGCGGTTGGGCCAACTATGGCCGGAATCAGGTTATGCCCTTGGCCAGCTCTTCCCATCTGAACCTCACGGCTGTAACCCCACCGCCCGGCGCTATAAACGGGTTTTCAGAGGAGAAAAGCGCGTCAGCGAGCTCGGCCGCGGCCCTCTGGGAGAGCGGCCTGTTTGGCGAGAGTGCAAGCCGTTCGCACGCGAGGGCAACGGCTTCCTCCATTGCCAGGGGCGGAAGACCCACAACCCCGGCGAAAAACGATTCCAGTGTTTCCGGGCCAAGATGCCACGGAACCTTCGGGAGCGCCTTTACAATGGCAAAACCCCTTGAAACTTCAACCGAAAAACCCATTCTGGCCAGCAGAGCAACCCTGTCAGCGAGTCCGGCCGGACACTTTATTTTCAACGGGAAAATTGGGCTCTCTGTGCGCGGAAAACCAGAGGAGAGCGCATCGTGGAGCACCCTGCGTGAAGCCTTCACGGGGTCAACCAGCACGAATCCATCGGCCAGGAAAACCAGGATAAATCCGCCTTGGACCTGGATGATCTGCGGGAGATTCGGGGGATCCGGCTCCCTGATTATCTCGCCAAACTCAAGGGGCCTTGACATCATCCGCTCCCCATGAGCCGTCTTAACCTCGCGGAGAAACCATCCTCTGCTCCATCACCCCTCGCCCTCGCGAGGACATCCAGAGCGAGAACCTCAATGATCGTTGCCAGGTCACTGCCTGGCCTCATCGGGTATCTTATTGATGGTATCTCAATGCCAAGGAATTCCTGTGTTCCCCTGTCCGGATCAAGCAGGATTCCAGGCTCCTTTTCAACCAGTTCAAGAACCAGGTTGACCTCCTTTGTCTCCTTCACGGCTCCCCTCCCGAAAACCTGTGCTACATCAACTATTCCCACACCCCTTATCTCCATGAACCCCCTGAGCTCCGGTGGGCCGCCGGATGTGCCCTGCAGGTGGCCCCCCGGAAAAGCGATTATCCTGACAAGGTCATCAGCCACGAGGGAATGTCCAAGCCTCACCAGACAAAGGGCGGTTTCGCTTTTTCCTGTTCCGGGCTTTCCGGTTAGCAGGACCCCCGCGCCGAAAACATCCACCAAAGTCCCGTGGACAACCTCTGAGGGCGCCAGAAGGAACCCCAGGTAGTCTGAGAGGAGGTGCGTGAAAGCGCTTGTTTTCAACGGGGTGGCAATTGTTGGCACGCCCGCTTTTTCGGACTCCTCTACCAGCTCACCCGGTGGCAGGAGTCCCCTTGTCACGAAGACCCCCGGTATGCCCGTCCCGTAGAAATCAGCGAGAATCTCCCTGCGTTTTTCCGAAGGCCTTGAGAACAAGAACGCTATCTCGGTCTGCCCTATTATCTGGACGCGCCTGGTGGGAAAGAACTCCCTGTAGCCGAGGAAGAACATACCAGGCCTGTGCAGGTCTGGCCTGGTTATCTCCCTGTCAAGGCCACCCTCTCCAGCTATGGTTGCCAGGCGCCACGGCCCAGACTTCTCAGAAAGTATCCGCCGAAAAGAGACCGTCAATGTCTCAATTTTTCCTCGTATGACTTGAGGTTGTTGGCCATTATGTCCCTGAGCTCATCCACGAGAGCCATGGGGTCTTTGCTGGATGACTTTGCCTTCAGGGTCTTTCCCTTGACCTTGACGATGAACTCCCCCGTGTAAATTCCTCTCTGCTCTTCCAACACGAGCTCGGTGTGGATTATGTTCCTGGAGAAGCGGTCCAGCTTGGCAAACCGCTTCTCGGTGTATTCCTTCAGGGATGGCGTCAGTTCAAGGTTCTTTGTTCGGATGGTCAAGGTCATATCTTGCCTCCTCGCGGGGGAAATTATAAGGGCTGGCCCGGCCGGGGCGCAATCTTTCGTGTTCTGCCCTGACCCACTTTTGATCCCCCCAACCCTTGCCACATAAGCAGGATCTCAGAACCCATGATGGCCAAAGAGATTGAGTATGGCCTTGACTCAGATTTCCTTATCTGACAAGGTTTATAATCCCGCTCCCCGCGTAAAAGCCCCTACCAGGCGAGCCCTTATAGGCCCGCGGGCGACTGGAAAATCGCCTCTGGTAATGATCCGGGATAGGATTAGGCCCCTGTGCCTACCATGATTGGCCATAAAATTGAGGTTGTGATTCATCCCGGAGAAACCAACCCTGGGTGCTTTTTGGAATTGATTGTGGGAGAGGCTCATTCCTTGATTCCCAATTTCACCTATGGCGCGAGGGCTTGGACTGCCCATTATCCTGGGACAGGCTGAATTTCTCCCGGCGCAAGACCTGAGGGCTAACCGGTCTATATTCGCGGTGGCTTGGGTTTTTGCCTGAGAGGAGCGAAGCTGAGAGCTACTTATTATTCTTAGACAGGTTTGATATTGCGTTGCATGAACCGACAACAGGGTGTTTGGCCCCTAATCAGCCCAGCTCCCCACCACAGCCCTGGCGAACGAGGCGCGCATGATGTCCTCCTCCAGGGGGGAGAGTTCCTTTCCGACCATGGCGCACATGTGGTTCCTGCCCGACAGAAACAGCAGGGCGTTCATCTCGCGGAGCGGCAGGGGTTCCAGCGCATCCATTGCAATTCCCAATCTGATCCACGAGAGCATATCCGCGAGCTCGTCGTATCCGAGTAGCCTCGCGACCCTCAGGGTGGCGAGAGACCTGGCGGCCCTGTCCTCCACAATGGTCTCCGCGGATGCCAGGAGCGCTGATCTTGCTTCTTTTTCCTGTTCAACTACGAAGAGGATTATCTCCCGAAAGGATTCACGGGCATCGGTTGGGCTGGCCCCTGGCCCAGGCCTGTATGTTATGTTAACCAAACATCCGTGCGGCTTTGGCCAGCCCTTGAGAAAACCCTCGGTTTTCACTCCGGCTTTTTCCAGGCTCTCACGCATGGGGATGAGCTCGTCTACATGGGTTATGCCAGGAATATGCACCAGTGCCCTGAAACAAAGACCAGAGCCTACCTCCTCAAGGTTCGGGTTCAGAAAACCGAAGTCGCGATCGTAAGCGAATTCCACCGCGCGCCCGGTGGATTCCGCAACATCAATGCAGGCCTGGAACACTGACTCACTGAACGCGCCGCCGGAGTATGAGTAAAGCCTCAGCGCCTCTCGCGGCCCCACGCTCGCTTGTAGCCCGCGGCCAGAGAAGAACAGGATGTAAGCTCCCTTCAGGTAGGGGTATTTTTCCCAGACTACATCCCTGGTGGGCCTGGCCAGCTCGGAGAACCTTGCCCCTGGCCCGAAGACAGCCGCAATCGCCCGCGCGACAGCCCTTTTTTGTTTTCCCTTGCCCATGCCTGCCCTGGCCCAGAACCTGCCCTCTACCAGTGAGCGCGAGACCTCCACCCCAGAATAAATGACAGTCTCCGGATACAGACCCATGGCCGAAAGCCACTCCGGCCTCTCCTCTGCGGCCCTTCGGGTTTCCTTCATTTCACCAGGCGTTTTATCAGCCCTTCTATTTCGTCGCGAAGCGTTGCGGCGCGCTCGTAATCCTCCTGCTCAACCGCGAGCCTGAGATCCTCGTGGAGTTCCTCAACCCGCCGGAGGATTTCCCTGGACTCCGGGTCCTTCAGGTAGGGTTCTCCGGGATAAACGAATGGGCCGAACCTTGAGCTGAGAAAGGACTGTATCTCTTTCCTGAAGAACGAGAAGCACCGGGGACATCCGGCCTGGCCCCTCAGGACCTCCGCTTTAGCCGTGCCACAGGTCGGGCACTTTTTTTCCGCCATAAAAATTCCCTGGCTGTCTCGGTTATGCCCTGGGTGTCCAGGCCTATCATCCTGAGGAGTTCGGCCCTTGTTCCGTGGGTGATGAACTGATCCGGAACCCCAAGTCGTCTTAGCCTTATTTTATCAAGTAGCCCTTTTTCCTCCAGGAATTCAGCAATTCCGGCGCCAAACCCCCCTGCCAGGATGCCCTCCTCAACGCTGATCCAGGATTGTGGCCCGGTCTCAGCGAGGGACAGGAGGAGCTCCTGATCCATTGGTTTTATGAACCTGGCGTTGATCACCTCGGCTGAAATTCCGTCCTTTTCAAGTTCTCCGGCCGCGGCCACAGCAGGATAAACCATAGAGCCGGTCGCGATTATTGCCAGGTCGGAACCGGGCTTCATTATCTCCCACCTTCCTACCGGGATTATATCAGGCTCTTCTTTCAGTGTGACCCCTGGGCCAGATCCCCTTGGGTATCTTACGGATATTGGCCCCTGGTCATAGTGCGCCATTGTCCAAACCATGTCCGAGAGCTCGTCCTCGTCCTTCGGCGCCATGATCACCATGTCCGGGACCATTCGCAGGTATGCTATGTCAAATGTCCCATGGTGGGTGGGTCCGTCGTCCCCTACTAAACCCGCCCTATCAAGCGCGAACCGGACCGGCGCCTTATGTAAAGCGACATCGTGAATTATCTGGTCAAACGCCCTTTGCAGGAAGGTTGAGTATATCGTGCAGAACGGGACCAACCCTGATAGCGCCATAGCCGCCGACATGGTGACCGCGTGCTGTTCCGCTATTCCGACATCAAATAACCTCTCCGGGAAACGCTCCCTGAAGCGAGCGAGGCCCGTTCCCAAGCACATTGCCGCTGTTATTGCGACAACCCTGTCATCCTGTTCGGCCGCGCGGATGACCGCGTCACCGTAGATCTCAGAATATGTTGGGGAAGCCGATTTTTTCGCGGGCTCTCCTGTTTCCTTGATAAATGGCCCTATGCCGTGGAATAGCTCAGGGTTCCGCATGGCCGGCTCGTAGCCCTTGCCCTTTTGGGTTATCACATGAATCACAACCGGCCCATCCGTGAAATACTTTACATGTTCAAATATATCAATCAACTGGTCAAGGTCGTGGCCCCCAACAGGCCCGAAATATCGCCATCCTAGCTCCTCAAATATGACCGTTGGAATCATGAGGTTCTTCAGGGATTCCTTCATTTTCCACGCGACAGTCTTTGCTTTCCGGGTCACGGGGTTTTCCGGTATGGACGCGAGCAATTCCTTTATGTCCTCCTTGATCTTGTTGTAGACCTTGTTCCCGGAGAGCTTTGCCAGGTAGTTTGAGAGTCCGCCGACATTTTCGGCAATGGAGCGCTCGTTGTCGTTGAGGATGAGGGTCACTCGTTTTTTCAGGTGGCCCCCGTGGTTCAAAGCCTCCATCGCCATTCCCCCGGTCAGCGCGCCGTCACCAACAACCGCTATGACATTGTAATCCTCACCCATCATGTCCCTGGCAATTGCCATGCCCAGCGCGGCCGATATCGCGGTTGATGCGTGGCCCGCGCCAAAGGGGTCGTGCGGGCTTTCGGCCGGCTTCGTGAAACCAGAAAGCCCGTTCAACTGCCTCAGGGTGTGAAACCGTTCCCTCCTGCCGGTCAAGAGCTTATGCGCGTAGGACTGGTGTCCGACATCCCAGATGATCCTGTCCCGCGGGCTTTCGTATATGTAGTGGAGGGCTATGGTGAGCTCAACCACCCCCAGGCTCGGCCCCAGGTGGCCCCCGTTCTTGGATGTGACATCTATAAGGGTTTCCCGTATCTCGCCCGCGAGCTCGTAGAGCTCCTTGATGGAGAGTTCCTTGAGGTCCTGGGGAGAATTTATTCTTTCAAGAAGGCTCACTTCAAAATTATAAGCCCGGAGGGCGTGTAGGGGCAAGGCGCGCGGGCCAGGCACGGAGGCCTTTTGGAGGTCATGGATAAGACCAGCCTTTACTGTTCACTGCTCACCGTTCTCGCTTCCTCCTGGCCCCTGAGAACCCTCAGGGCCGCCGCGGCCAGGGCCTCCATCTCCATTTCACCCGGAATCACCATCACGGGCCCGATCCAGTCAATGTAGGCCCTGAGATCATTCACGAACCTCTCGTTGTGGGCTATTCCCCCGGTTATCACCTGCATGTCAACCTGGCCAGCCAGGACAGCGGCCATCGCGCCCATCTCCTTGGCAACCTGGATGATCATTGCCCGGTAGACCAGCCCCGCGAGCTCCTCCCCCGCGTCCATCCTCTCCATCACGTCCCTGAAGTCGTATGTGCCCAGATAAGCGTAGACCCCGCCCTCCTTTATGAGCATGTTCATGACCTCTTTCTCCGTGTATTTGCCGGAGAAACACAGTTTCACCAGGCCCGTGACCGGTAGCGCGCCTGTCCTTTGCGGCGAGAATGGCCCGCCATCGTTCGCGTTGGACACGTCTATCACCTGGCCCTTCCTGGACGCGACCACGGATATCCCTGTGCCCAGGTGCGCGACGACCATGTTCAGCTCATCCAGCCTCTTGCCCAGTTTTTCCGAGGCTATCCTTATGACATGCTTTATGTTCAGGGCGTGGAACAGGGAGACCCTGGGCAGGAGCGGATGGCCGGAGAGCCGGGATTCGGGGATGAACTCATCAACGCAGACCGGGTCGGTGAAGAAACAGGGGATTCCCAGAGGCCTGGCTATCTCATCCCCTATGAGGACGCCCAGGTTGGAGGCGTGATCAGTCATGACCTGCCCGCTCTTGACCTGGTCAATTATCCTCTGGTCAACCCTGTATGTGCCCGATGGCATGGGCATGAACGCTCCGCCTCTGACCGCTACAGCGGCTATGCTTTCAAGGGGGATGTTGTGTTCCTCAAGGAACTTCCTGACCCCTTCTGCCCTGAATTCGGCCTGGTCTATGGTTCTGGGAAAAGTTTTGAGGACCTTCGCGTCGTGAACCGCCTCTCCAGAGGCTATTTCTTTCTCATCGTCAAAAACCGCGAGCTTCGTTGAAGCCCCGCCGGGATTTATAACGAGTATCCGCATAGGTGAAATTATATTAGTTGTCGGTTTTCGGTTGCCACCAGAGACAAGAAGGGAATATTCCACAGGCCTGCAGTTAAAGCCTGTTTTGCCTGCCTCGGTTTACCCTGTTGGGAAACATTTGAAGAAACATTTCCAATTATCATATGGGTCTCACGAGGTGAAACATGGGATTTTTATACGAAATGAGAGAAAGGTTCGCCATACCTGGAGTTGTGGCGCACCTGGCCGTGGTTATAGGACTTATCGGCATTACTATGCTGACTGCTCAGCGTTTCCCAATCTGGCCAGGTGATTCCATACGAATGGAGGTGAGATCATGCTCGCGCTGATCGTAGCAATCATGGCCGCAGATGAGGCCAGGTTCATCGTCCAGTTCGCGTCTGAACAGGATATGCGCGTGGCAATACCCGCGCTTGAGGAGAAGGCCCTTGTGATAAAGACAGTGTCCAGGGCCCTTGATTTCGCAGTGGTGTTGACCGACGACCCGGCCGCGTTGTCTGCCTTGCCCGGCGTAATCCATGTTGAGCCGGACGCGCGGGTTCGCGCGCTCTACACCCCGAACGACACCATCTGGCCACAGCAGTGGGGCCCGGCGAACATACACTGCCCTGAGGGATGGGATATCACCCTGGGAGACACCGCTGTGAAGGTCGGCGTGCTTGACCAGGGCATTGATTACCTGCACCCTGACCTCACGCCCCACTTCGGTCCTAACCCTGGCTATGACTTCGTTGACAGCGACCCTGATCCCTCCCCGGACTGGGGACTCTACCACGAGATACACGGCCAGCATGTCGCGGGTATTCTCGCGGCAGTCACCGGGAACGGGATATACATGGCAGGGATCGCGGAGTGCCACCTTTACGCGCTACGAGTCCTTGATTCCATGGGCATGGGCTGGAACTCTGACATAGCGGAGGCGATCCTCTGGGCCGCGGATTCCGGACTGCATGTGATAAACATGAGCCTCGGAGGCCCCAGTTCCTCGGCTGTTCTCAGGGACGCGTGCGACACGGCCTTCGCGCGCGGGGTTCTTCTCCTGGCCGCATCTGGCAACAATGGCACCGGGACGATTCTTTACCCTGCGGCATACGAGAGCGTGATCGCGGTTGGAGCCACTAACTCATCCAACACCCTCTGGTCTTCCAGCAACTACGGCGCGGCCCAGGAGCTTGTGGCTCCGGGAGTGGACATAATATCAATCACACCATACGGAAATGTCTTTTACGGCCCATACCTGACCACATCAGGGACATCAATGGCTTGCCCTCACGCGGCCGGAGTCGCCGCGCTCGTGAAGGCCCTGTTCCCCTCAATGACCAACGAGGACATAAGGCAGAGGCTGAGAGAAACCGCTATTGACCTGGGAGACCCTGGCTGGGACATATACTACGGCTACGGCAAGGTGGACGCCTACCGGGCCCTGGTGGGGTTGGACGAAACCTCCGGGAAGCCGGGAGTATCCCTGATTTCCGGCCCCACAGTGCTCTTTGGTCCCTCCTGGTTCGGATACGCTGGCTCAGGCGTCAGGGTCTTTGATCCATCGGGCCGGATGGTGGCCGAGATCTCTGCCAGGAGCGGAGGCTTCTTGTTTGACCCGGCGGGCATGGCCCTGGGTATATACTTCCTGGTTGGCAATGACGGGGACAGACCCGTCAAAAAAATAGCTGTGAAGGAGCGGTAGCATGACCGGAATCCTTTTTCTGACGCTTTCAGCACACCCGATCAGGTGCGCTACCCCCCTGTTTTACGAGAAACAGGCCGAAGCCTCGCGCGTCGCGAAGACCTGGGGCAAAAGCCCCAAAGCCGGCCCCTCGGAGGGGGACACCCTCTCTCTGTGGGTGATGGACCTCTCGGTGATGCCACCGGACTGGATGAAGCTACCCTTCGTATGCATGAGGGTAACCGCTAACGCATATATAATGGTGGAGGCCGCGGCCATTGACTCCGGCTTCGTTACCACTGCCACCGTTGACTCCATAGAAGCGGCCTTTGAGGACAGGAGCCTTGGTTTCTGGCCTGACACCGGCATATATGTCATAGACACCTCTGCCTTTGGAATCCCCCCGGACGAGCTGGACGATGACCCCAGGATTTACCTGCTCTATTACATCATAGAGGGCTACATGGGCTACCGGTTTGACGGCTACTTTAGCTTCGCTGACGAGTATCCGGATTCCCTGGCCTGGCAGTGGTGGGGAATGCACTCAAACGAAAGGGAGTGCGTCTACCTGGACTGCCACAACGAGTCCCCCGCGACCCCACGGATGCTCGGAGTCCTGGCCCACGAGTTCCAGCACATGATACACTGGCTCGGGGACGAGGACGAGACAGCCTGGGTCAACGAGGGGTGCTCGGAGCTGGCCATGTTCCTGTATGGTGCGCCTGATCCTATCGCTGAGTTCCCGTCAGCTCCCGACAACAGCCTGGTCACATGGTCAACCGGATTCGCTGACTATGTGAAGACCTACCTCTGGACCCTATACCTCTACGAGCAATTTGATTCGGGTTTCGCGCTAACCAGGGCCCTGGTTGACCAGGACCTCAACTCGGTCTTCGGCGTTGAGAATGTCCTTGTTGGCCAGGGTGCGCCCGGCATGACAGAGCTCTTCTCCCGGTGGATTCTTGCCAACTACCTGGATGATACCACCATCTACGCCGGGATCTACGGCTACTACGGGGAAGACCTCCCGCCCTTCGCGCACCAGGGCCTGCACAGCTCCTATCCCGTTGGACCCATCAACAGGACGGTCCACCTCTGGGCCGCTGACTACATCAGGTTCAGGAATGTCCCGGACGGCCTGCAGTTCACCTTTGACGGCCAGGATGGTAAGCGCTTCTTCCTCCTTGCTATGCTCTTTGACTCCTCCGGCCCCACTGTGGTCCAAAACATCTCACCCTCCAACTCAAACCAGGACACCTCGGTCTATTTTCCGGGGGTCGGCTACCAGTATTGGCAGGCGGTCATAGCCATAGCGGGTTACCCATATCCTCTGTCGGGCGACTCCGCAAACATTAGCTACACCTACTGGGCTGATGGGACAGGTGTAATGGAAAACCCCTCCGGGTCCAGTGTTGGTTTCTGGTCGGCCGGGACCACCGTGTTCCTGAGCCTTCCCGCTGATGCGGATTTGTCCCTGCGAGCCTACGATGTTGGCGGTCGGATGATCCAGGAGCTCCACGGGGGCGCACTTACCGCGGGTAAGCACGAATTCAACCTGGGCCCGCGTGCAAGAGGTGTCATGATGGTTGTCCTGAGATACGAGGGAGAAACCCATACCCTGAAGATACTTCACTAAACAAAAAGCCCCGGCTCATATGTCGCTCACCTCCCAGGCCGGGGCTTTTTCTGTGCCCGCATTCCCCTTATTCCCGGGTAGTCCCGACTCTCTGTATAGCCGGGGCCTATTACAGGGGGCGCAAAGACCCCATGCCTACCCGTTTTTGTTCGTGAGGGATAGGTTCCATTCGGCCTAACCCACCCCGGTTTTCCCTTTGACCGGAGACCGGCCGATCTTGTTGCGCGCCCCCTCGCGACTGCCTTAAAATTTTCAGCGAACCCGTAGAGGAGGGAAGAGAGAAATGAGAAACTTTCTGCTCCTGATGGCGGCCGCATTGGCTGTGATTGGCTGTAAGAAAAAGCCCGAGGGCCCTGATGAGTTCACCAAGGCCTACCTGGCCGCTGGCGACCTTGGCATGGAAGACCCCGAGCTGGGCGCGGATAGCCTGTATTCGTTATACAAGAACAACCCCAAGTATGAGGACGAGGAGAGACTGAGGGAGTGCCTCTTCCTCTCGGCCAACTGGGTCTATGGAGCGATAAGCCAGGTGGATGAGAAAGACACCGCGGAGCAGGCTAGGCTCATGAGGAAGGCCGCGGCGAGATACACCGAGTTCCTGAACAACTATCCGACCAGCCCGAAGGCTGGCCAGGCATACAAGGACCTGGCATACTGCCTTTTCATACTCAAGGACTACAGGACATGCATTGATGTCTGCAACAAGTGGATAAACGATCCCATAGCCTCAACCTCCCAGTATCTTCCCTACGCCTACAAATACGCCGGGAGGGCCTACACCTACATAAACAAGAAGGATAGCGCCACCAGATACCTGAAGGAGGCATACAGGCTCTTTGACGCGCAGGGATTCCTTGGAGAGGCAAAGGCCATGGAGGAAGACCTGACCAAGCTAGGGGTAAAAAAGCCTTACAAGTAAGGCCTGTTGCTCGTTCCTGGTTCCTGGTTGTTCGTTAAAACCATGAAATACTATGAAGGTTATTCTGGTAAGGCACGGCAGGACTTCCTGGAACGAGGAGGGAAGGCTCCAGGGTTGGAAGGGCGAATCTCTTTCTGAGAAAGGGCTCGCGGAGGTTGAGGCCCTTGCCCGGAAGCTGTCCGGGCTGAACCCAGAGATAATCTACTCGTCTGATCTTGCCAGAGCAATCCAGACAGCCGAGATCATCATCAAGGCCAATTCCTGGGATGCTTCTCACATGACCGATCCAAGGCTCAGGGAGATAAACCACGGACTCTGGGAAGGGAGGAAAGTTTCGGAGATGCCCGAGCTCAAGAACCTTGAGACCGTTGAGGGTTTCAGGCCACCCGGCGGCGAGAGCTTCCGCGATGTGGCCGCCAGGGTGGGGGAGTTCATCGCAGACCTTAAGAAATCAGAACACGGGAATGTCCTGGTCATCGGCCACCAGGTCTCCAACGCGGCCTTCACCCTCCTATCAATGGGTTTTACTCCGGACCACCGGGTCTTTGATTTCCTCTCTGCTGGCATGGTTTCCTCGCTTGCGCTCATGGCCAACACGGGCAGGAACCTGATCAGCCTCATCCAAGCGAACACTGAGTGGGAAACCCTGAATCTCTGAAACGAAATCTCGCGCTCGCCGGAGATTGGATCGGCGCGAGCCTGGCCATCCTCTCGCTAGTCTGGATTGCTTCGGCCATTGTTTTCAGGCTGACCCATGGCCCTGTTGGTTTCGTTTTCGGCCTGAAGGTTTCCACAAGGGACATTTTGGGAACCGCCGTGCAGGCGTTCGGTCTTTTTCTTTTTGGCCTCGCTCTCACACGGGGGAGGGAGCGTCTCGGTAGGCTCGCGGCCTGGGTGGGTCGTAGCTGGCACTGGCCCATCGCGTTATGGGTCGTGTTGTGCCTGGTATGGTGGCTGATAACCCTCTGGAATATAAGGATAATGGCCCTTTCGGGCCTTGATACAGCGGTTTTTGAGAACATAATCTACAGAATATCAAGGGGAAACCTCTCCCCGGAGTTCATGGGGATTCACCACCCGTATTTCGTTTTCTACCCCATGGCGCTGGTCTATCGCTTCACTGGATTGTGCGGCGTGGTGCTGGTCCAGAAGACTATCCTCTTCTCTGCCATACCCGGAACCTGGCTCCTGGCGAGACAGCTTGGCCTTGACCAAAGAGGGGCTGGCTTTTCCGTGCTCCTCGTGGCCCTCGCGCCCCTTACCTGGTGGATGGGCGGGGACGCGCCATATCCGGATGTGGCTTTTCTCCCCCTGGGTATATTCATGGCCTGGGCAGGGTTGAGAAAAAAATACGCGCTCGTTTCGGCATTTGCCGCGGGGATGCTTCTCACCAGCGAATCCGGGGGCCTCGTCCTGGCGTGCGTTGCCGCGGCCCTCGCGATATTGGCCAGAAAATGGGCCTGGCTGTGGCTTGTGCCTGTTGGGATAGCCGCTGTCCCCCTCGCGCTCTGGTTCCAGGACTGGGTGGCTCCCGGAAGGGCTGAGGGCAGACTACTTTATCGCTATGGCATTGAGACAATCACACCCGGTTCCCTTTTGGAGTTAGGCCTCAGGATCTTCTGGCCATCAAGGTTGTTTGCCCTCAGTAGGTTGTTTCTCCAGGCCGGGCACCTCCCGTTTTTTGAGCTCCCGATAGCGGCCCTCGCTATCCTGCCTGCCGCGCCGCAGTTAGCAGTGGTCGCGAAGGGGACCAATCAAGCAGGTCTTGGCCTATACCACGGATTCTATTCCCTGCCCCTGGTAATCATAGCGGCGATTGAAGCCCTCAGGCGCCTTCGGAACGCGGCTTTTCACGCGCCGGTTGCAATTGGGCTGGCACTCATCCTGGGCGGCAGGTTCTACCGCGTTTCCCCACCCCCCGTGTTCGTGGAGAAGACCGCGGAGCTGGCCGCGCTCGTGCCTCCGGATGTCCCGGTCGCGGCCGCGCCTTATGTTTCCCTGAGGCTCGCAAAGAGGCCCTATCTGCGAATTGTGCAGGACACAACAGAGCTCAGGGACGAGCTAGGGAGGACGAGGCCGTGGGTCGTCCTGGAAAGCATGAGCTTTCACAGAATAGGAGACGAGGATTCCCTCCTCCTGGCCATTGGTTATGAGAAGGTCTTCGGTGATACCTGCTCGGTGATATGGAGACCCTGGCCGGAATAGGCCGGACGCGGCGCGTGGCATTATAATTTGCCAATGCTAGCGTTCCTTTTGGCCCTGGCGTGGACGAGCTACACCAACCGAAACGGTGTCCTGGACATCTGCCCTTCTGGGGATACTCTCTTCCTCGCGACAACGGGAGGCCTTGTCATATACTGGCCCGGCCATGGTGTCGTGGCCGAATACACGAACATCCATGGGCTTCCAGGTGTTGTTCTATCTGGCGTGGCCCTGGATGGAGCCAGAAGGCCCTGGGTCCTCTGCATGGGTGAGGGCATAGGATACTGGGATGGAGAGAGATTCCAGAGGTATCCCGTTTACTCCCTTCCAGTGGGCAACCCGGACAACATCCGCAACGCCAACGGGATATGGGCCAGGGATAACTGGGTCTACATCGCGACGAACGAGGGGCTTCTGGTCATTGACACGAAGGGGACGCCTGATACCCTTGACGATGGACGGAGGCTTTTGTCTTTTTTTGACAGGGATACCATATACACCCTTTATTTCATCGGGGACAGCGTGATAGCGGGAGGCGTGGGGGGTGCCTGGATCGCTGACATCGCGTCAATCCTCAACGAATCCTCCTGGACAAGGATATACCCATGGCGACCCGTTTTCTCTGCTCTCAGGCATGATACCACCACTTACCTTGGCACCGACAAGGGCTTGCGCAGGCTGGATGATTTCCAGATAGGAGAGACCACGAAGGTCATAAGGCTTGCAGAGAGAGACGGGAGGATCTACTTTGCCACTGACACCATGGGGGTCTGGCTCTACATTCCTGATCCAGAAACGCTTGGATCAGAGAATCCTGTTCACCTCATATCAGATACCAGCGCCAGACGATTCAAGTGCCCAAGGAGCCTTTACGCTGGAGTGGCTGGAATCTGGGCAGGGTTCACCTGGCCCCCGGCGAGCATTCCTGGGCCGCAGAGCTTCACAGGCGGCTTTGCCCACTACGAGGACGGCAGATGGAAGTTTAGGGGTTTCGGGGACATAGGGTTTGGCACGATAAGCGCGATGGCAAGGACGCCCGATGGTTCGTTGTGGGCCGGAACGAGACAACCAGGCCAGTATTTTGTAGCGCTCATGCGCTTCAGGGATGGCAAGTGGGATTCGGTCAGGACAGTGGGCAACATAAGCAGGATGAAGGTAATCAAGGGAGGAAGGCTGTTCATCGGCACCTGGGGCGGGGTCTTTGAGGTGGATACCTCCGGAAAGGTCATTCACAGATACGAATCAAGCAATGGCCTGAATCCACCGAATGTTGTTTATCTCGGAACTGACCTTGGCGGAAACCTCCTGGTTGGGGTGATGGGAAATGTCTGTGCCTACAGGATAAGGGACACCGTCCTGGAGAATTTCCCCGGACTTTACCTGGATACCCCACCGAACGCGGTTGAGATGGCCCCAGATGGCTCATTGTGGATCGGAACTTCCGCGGGCATCTACATTTTCTCCGAGGCCGGTGGAACCTGGTCTCAATCCGGAACGATAACCAGTGGCCTTCCCTCCCAAAACATAACCTTCCTTGAACGCCACAAGGACAGGATGTATGTTGGAACCACTGGAGGTCTCGCTGTCTGGGACGATGGCTCCTTGAAAACCCTCCTGTCCGGGAAGGAGATAAACTGCGTTGAGTTTGAGGCCGATGGTAGGATGTGGGTCTGGACGACCACAAGCCTTTGCAGGATTGACAGCCTGGGCGCGATCCTGGAGTCCTACTCGCCCGGCTCAAGCCTTTTGGTTGGGGATGGGGAGGGCCTTGGAAACTACTCAGTGGATGACGCCATGGTCCTGGTTCCTGATAACGATGAGCTCTGGGTGGGGACCGACAGGGGAATATCTGTGCTTTCGGGAATAGGGACGCGGGGTTCCTGGACAAAGGGGCTTTACATTTACCCGAATCCCCTTCACCTTGACTACGGGAAATACAGGATATACATACCCCAGGCCCTTTCTGGCTCAACGGTCAGGGTCTACACGATAGACAGCAAGGAGGTCACCTCTTGCCTCCTCGGGCCTGAAAAGGCGGTTGAATTGCCCGGCAGTATGGCCCCGGGCCTCTACCTGATCCTTGTCAAGAGCGGGGATGAGTCAGTGGTTCTCAAGCTGGTGGTGATGTAGACACGACAGTGTTGGAGGATCAGGGCTAATTCACAGCAAATCCCTCAATATCAAGGCAGTTGACGCGACGAGAATCTTGAAAACATTTATTCTGAGGAGAGCTCTGATAAAGTAGCAATAACTTATTGGCCTGAATCAAAGCCACCCCATCCAGAGGATCAAGGTTCTGAGAGGGGCCCCCTGAAAATCCCGTCATGAAAGCGTTTCCGTGGAGGCTCGGCCTCTATTCTGCGGAGGCCCCATGGTCAGGGGAAAAGACAGAGGGGGATTTTCAGGGGTCTCTCTGAGCCTTTAAGGTTCACCCCGGCCTCATGTCCACTCCCCGCAGGAGAAGGGTTCCCCTCCTTATGGGGGTGTCAGCCTCAACCTTGAAGACAATGTCAACTAGGTCTCCGGGCTTGAACGAGGCCCAGGCCGGGTGCGGGCCCGAGAATGTCACGAGGGCCTCTGCTCCTTCTTGGTCAACATATATACTCAGTGTGCTACCTTCCTGGCTCACCGTCCTGACTCGCGCGCCACGGGTGAGGAAAACCGGCGCCCGGTTGCCGAACGCGAATGGACTGAGCTTGTTGTAGTCCCTGTAGAATGTTATGCTTATCTCCTCAAGTGTCACGGTGGTGTCTATCTCAACCGATTGGGTCAGGTCAATCTCCGTCATTCTCCTGGCGGCTATTTCCTCTATCCTTGCCTTGAATTCCTCTATGTAGTGATTGGGAATGGTGAATCCAGCGGCCATGGGGTGGCCGCCGAAATCCTCAAAGAGGTAAGATAACTCCTCTAGGGCCTCTTGTATATGAAAACCCGGAATTGAACGAGCGGAACCCCTAGATGATCCGTTCGCGCTCCTGGCTATGAGGGCTATTGGCCTGTTATACTGCTCCGAGAGACGCGACGCGACTATGCCGATGACGCCCTCGTGCCAACCCTCGGAATCCGCGACCATGAACATCCTGTCTCCCTGGGAAGATAACATCTCCTTGGCCTCGGTGAGTATGCCGCGCTCTATGGACTGCCGGCGCTGGTTCTCGCTCTCAAGGAACTGGGCCAGGGAGAGGGCCTCGGTGCCGGAGGCGGTTATGAGAAGCTCAAAGGACTTGTATGCGCTGGTCAGCCTGCCAGCGGCATTGAGCCTGGGAGCGAGCACATAGGATATGTGCCAGGGCTTGACTTCTCCGTTCACCCTTGAGGTGTGAGCCAGGGCCTTGAGGCCAGCCTTCAGGGTTTTTGAGAGAACCTTTATCCCGTATTCAACAAATATACGATTTTCACCTATAATGGGCGCAACATCAGCAACGGTTCCAAGGGCAACCAGATCAAGGTCCCAGAGAAGGGACTTCGGGTCAACGCGCATGATCTGATAAAGATAGAGGAGAAGCTTGAACGCGACTCCGACCCCTGCCAGATCCCTGAACGGGTAATTCCCAAGCCTCGGATTGACAAGGGCCAGAGCCTCCGGAAGCTCCTTGGGGGGTTCGTGGTGGTCAGTGACAACCAGGTCAATCCCAAGGCTCCTGGCCAACCTGGCTTCCTCGGTAGCGGTTATGCCGCAGTCAACAGTCACAATGAGCGAAATGCCTTCTTCCGCGGCCTTTTTCACCCCGGCAGAGGACAACCCATATCCCTCGGAGAACCGGTCCGGTATGTAGGGCACGACCCTGCTAGCTCCCAGGCGCTTCAGATTCCTGTAGAGCAAGGCGAGACTGGTGACCCCGTCGGTGTCGTAGTCGCCGTGGATGAGTATGGGTTCGTCGTTTCTGATAGCGCGAGCCAGGCGCTCTCCTGCCTCCGGGACACCAGGAAGCTCTTCTGGCGGGATTATGTCGTTGAAATCCTTGTCCAGGAATACCCTTACTTCATCCATTGATGACAGCCTTGTCGCCAGGACCCTCGCTACAACACCATTGATACCGAATGTCTCAAGTATGTCTCGCCAGTATATTTTGTCTTCCTTGAATTTCCAGCGGAATTTCACTCCCATATTGTAATGCCTGCCTTTGCGCCGGGACAAATAGACGAGTTACCCACCGAAATCAAGAATTTTTGGGATTGGTGGGGTTAAGACCTGGCTTTTCGCTGATTAGATGATAATTCCACAGCGCAGGGCTGGGGACTAACCGTGTCATATTTGTGGGTATGGGAGACCAACCCCTGCGGCCTTGTGGATTTCGGGGCTACCCAATTATTCTGGGAAGACTCATTTTCGCCACGAACAATACCGGTTGCTTATCATTGCAGTCCGGCGCGCCAATGGGTTATCATAAGGAGCTGTGGATTACTTGAGAGCCTTTCTTGAATACCTGTCCTCCCAGAGGGCGCTTTCTCCAGCTACCGCGGAGTCCTACTCAAACGACCTGCACGGGTTCTTTGATTTTATCAGAGAAACTTCGGGCATTGATGACCCGGCGGGGGCCGACAGGGAAACCGTCAGGGCATTCGTGTCAACACTGCTCAGGGCTGGCATGAACCCCAGGAGCGTCCAGCGAAAGCTCTCGGCCATCAGGAGGTTCTATAGGTTCCTGGTGAGCCAGGGAGTCCTGAAAAAGAACCCTGCGCTGGGAATCCCCGCGCCAAAGACCCCATCCGTCCTGCCGGAGGTCATCCCCAAGAAAACCCTTGACATCATGCTGGAATCGTGGCAACCAGAGGACAGATACGGGAGGAGAGATAAGGCCATTATTGAGCTTTTCTACTCATCAGGGCTCCGTGAGTCTGAGCTCGCTGACCTATTGATCCATCAGGTCAACCTCATAAGGCGCCAGATCAGGGTCATAGGAAAGGGCGGAAAGGAACGGATCGTCCCGGTGGGGCAAAAGGCTGTCTCGGCAATTCTTGACTACATGAACATGAGGGCGGAGTTCAAGCCAAAGAGCTCCCATTTGTTCCTTAACAGGAACGGGGGGCCATTGTCCAGGATGGGGATCTGGAACATAATAAATCACAGGTTCGGGGAACTCTCTTCCCTCTGGGGAATTCATCCCCACGCGCTCCGGCACTCCTTTGCCACTCACATGCTTGATGCCGGCTGTGATATAAGAACCATTCAAGAACTGCTCGGACACGCGTCATTGGGCACAACCCAGATATACACCCATGTCTCTCTGGAGCGGATAAGAAGGGAGTATAAGAAGTCCCACCCCAGGTCAGGCGAAGAACCGAACGAGGAAGAAAGTCCCTGAAATTCCAGCGGGTTGATCTCGCGCTTGATCCCACAATTCGCTTAGAATTATCCTTTTCATACTCTTTGGAGGTCTGCATGAAAAAGCTATACATAATAGCACTGATGGTGGGACTGACCCTCGCCCTCTCATGCGGAGGAGGTGATGGCGGAGAAGAGGCCGTGCAGAACGGGACCCTCTACGCTGATGTCTGGGACTTCGGAGACCCCGATACCCTTGGCGTGGAGGCCGCGCTCTACTCGGATGTGGTTGTGGAGGTTTCCGATCTGAGCCTCAAGATAAACGGAGCCGATATAGAGGGCGATGTCTGGGGAGGCGGCCCGTATCCGGACTTCGCCTTCTTTGGCTCAGCCCCGAAGGCTGATCCCTCCAACCTCTCTTTCTCAAGCTCAAGGCTCGGAACCGCTTCCGCAACCGTGAAGATACCTGGACCAACCGCGATAACCAGCCCCGAGGAATATGACACCATTCCTTCTGGTCAGGATGTGAACATCTCTTGGAACCCTACGGCTTGCGACTTCTACTGGTTTGATGTGGATATTGACTTCTACGACGGCGGTGGATACTACCTTGATTCCAGGTTCTGGGAAGGATACACCAATAATCCTTCCTGTGTTATCCCGAAGGACTCCCTGAGCTACTCCGGCGCGGCCTACGCGGAGGTTGATTTCGGGGTGAGTCCGGTCTATGGCCCGGTCCCCAGCCCGGGCACCGCGGGCAACATTACCGGAGACCTCGGCGGTTTCTTCTACGGCGTCAACCAGGGAGACGATGTGTGGTTCTATGTTGGAACCCCTGTGAAGCTCCACAAGTCCAGGCCAAGAGATGAGAGCGCCAGGAGGAAGGAGTTCCTCAAGAGCATGAAGGATCTCATGGAATACTAGAGGCCCGCGGCTCAGAAAACCCAGCCCCCGTTGCGGGGGCTTTTTGATTGCGTTGGGAGGGGGGTTGAGATTAAAATTACGCTCAATGAGAAAGGTATTTTCCCTTCCGCTTTTAGCGTTTTGTTGTTTTTCCTTTACCCTGCCAGCCTGCGCTTCTGGCGGGTTAACCATAAAGTCCATTGCCGAGAACCCGAAATCTTACGAGGGGGATACCCTCACCCTGAAGGTGAAGTTCTACGGCTGGGGAGCGGTTGACAAGCCGCTCTACGGCATAGCGAAAACCAGGAGCGACTGGGTGATTGCCGACGAGACGGGCGCGTGCCATGTCGCGGGCAAGTCCCCCTACCCGGTCGTTGATCCCGAGTTCCGGGGAAAGGAGCTTGAGATCAGGGTCATAGTCCACCCGGAGGACACCACCTTCTGGCTCCAGAGGGTTGAGTAGGCGCGAGGCTTTTCCCTGGCCTGCCTGAAAACCCCATACCGCGCTGTTCCTGGTTCCTGATAAGGGCTGGTTCTCCTTGACCAAGAAACCCGCAGGCGGTGCACCTGCGCTATCAGGGTTATAAAACATGATAGAAAGGGACAGCGCGCTTACCTTATTTCCTGGTTCCCGAGCTCCTTCAACCTGTCCACAAGCAGTTGGGTCTTTGCCTTTGAGGGGGGTCTTGCTATCTTTCTCTCGTATAGGCACGAGCCAGCGAGACAGCCCCCCGCCGCGCCCATACAGCCACCGCCGTATAAGGCGGCGTATCCGAGAGCGATGGCGATCCCTATGTCCGTATAGAAATCCCCTGTCCATAGTATAGCGCCTGTCTCTACCATTATATAAATCAGGCCCAACGCTGTGGCTATGCCTACCGGCACCCCCACGGCCGCTGAGCCTCCCGCTATCAGACACTCCTTCAGTAGCCCTATGTCCTTTACATCGTGCAAGGGCAGGTAGACCCAGACGCTGTCAATCTCGGATATATTCAACTCCACCTGTTCTGTATAGGGCCCCCGCCTCTCGGCCTCCCAGCTGGATTCCTCCAATACTTGGCGCAGTTCCGAAAGCCCCTTAAATCTCATGCGCCTGCTCTTGTTCCCGTAGAATACCTTTATGTCCTCGTCCATCAGAAGGACCGCCACTGTAGGATCGCGAAGGTATTCCCCTGGCATGACCAGGTAATCAGCGAGGAGAATTAAGAGGGCGATCATTTTGCCTCCTCCAGTCGTTTGAGGAAAAGGTCGGTTTTGTAATCTGACTTGCCCGCGTTCCTGAGATACTGCCAGGAATAATATGTCCCTGCCGCGGTCAGGCCAGCGGCCAGTCCTATTTATACGAGGAAATTGAGCCTCTCGGTGGCCTCGGGGTTCGGGTATTCCGGGTAATTTATGTATTCAAGGATGAGGAATAAGGGAACAAAGCTCAATATCCCCCCACCCACGCAAGCGACCGGAACCAGGAGGCACGCGCCCCCCTTGTGGAGGGGCAGGGGAACCAGGATGCTGTCAATCACGGAGAGGGAAAGAGCACTCGTTGGCATGTATGCGAATGGACCGGATTGAAAGAAAACCTTGCCATCCCTGATTTCCTTCAACCTCTCGCGATAAACCGTGTCCCCGGCGCAAAGGCTTATCCGCTCCCCCACGAGCAGGGGCCATATCCCCTGGTCAGCGATAATGGCTGTGTCCCTGATGACAACGGGGTTCTCGGCCCAAAGCGCGGCGGCAAGAAGGCCGAGCGCCAAAACCACCCTTTGGCCCATGGGTACATGATACGCTAATTTCTGGCCCCTGATCAACCAGCAACCAGGAACCGGAAACCATTATAATTTCCCCGTGCTCGCGCTCGCGCTCCTAGCGCTCTCGGACACCTCTTTCGTGGAGGTAGGGCTTTTCTCGGATCAAATGGTGAAATCCCTCCTGCTCAGGGTTCCTTGCGGCTCCTATTCCGTCCAGGCAAACGGGGATAGCCTTCTGGTCAACGGGGAGGTCATGCCGGAGTTCGTGGTCTGGGGGCCGGACGACAAGGAGATAACCCTGAACGAGGGCGCGCTCGTCCGAACCTATTCCGGTAAGATAACCATAAGGGCGCGTCGCGGCGCCTTGCAGATTACCGATTACCTGGTCATGGAAGAATACATCGCCGCGGTGGTTGCCGCGGAAATGGGCCAGGCCCCGCCGGAGGCGCTCAAGGCCCAGGCGGTTCTCTCCCGGACCCTCGCTTTTGAGCGGATGACGAAGACAAAGGGGCATTTCTCGGACAACGAGGCCTTCCAGGTCTACAGGGGAACCGGACCGCGCACTGACGAGTGCCTGGAGGCGGTAAGGGCCACCAGGGACCAGGTCCTGGTCTGGGGCGACAAGAAACCCAAGATGGTCCAGGTGTTCTTTCACGGCTCGTGCGGAGGACACCTCGCGAAGCCAAGCCAGGTATGGGGCGGATACGACCTGTCTTATCTGTATTACGGGCCGGATCCCCTTTGCTCCCTGGACACGACCCAGGCCTGGCGTGCCTATTTCAGCTTGGATTCGCTATCACGAGTGTTCGGCACACCCGAGTGCCCGGCACTCCTCAAGACTGACGGCTCCGGAAGGGCGGCGCAGGTTGGGGTTGGCGGGGTGAGGATAAAGGGGACGGACTTCAGAAAGCGCCTCGGGCTTCGGAGCGCTCTCATATTGGGAATAGAGTGTTTGGGAGATAGCGTTTTTATTAGCGGCAGGGGTTACGGCCACGGGATAGGGCTTTGTCAGACCGGCGCGATGCTCAGGGCACAATCCGGGGACGATTACATCAAGATACTTGGTTTTTACTATCCCGGAGCGAGGGTGGTCAGCTTCGGGGAGATACGATAGGCTTTCCAGGGGCCGATTCTCAACGGGTTAGCCATCAAACGCGTTTGCCGCGGCCATTGCTGGGAAATGGCAACGAGCGCTCCGGAAACATTGAGACCCCTGAGAAATCCCCCTCTGTCTTTCGGCCTGACCATGGGGGCCTCCGCAGAATAGAGGCCAAACCTCCACGGAAACGCTCTCATGATGGGATTTTTCGGGGAGCCCCTCTCAGAACCTTGATCCTCTGGATGAGACGGTTCTGATTCAGGCCAGTAAGTTATTGCTACTTTATCAGAGCTCCCCATTATAATTTTCTGATGCGTGTTGCGGTTCTGATGTCCGGCGGCGTTGATTCCTCGGTTGCTCTCGCGCTCCTGATTGACCAGGGATACGATTGCATCGGGGTTTCGCTGATTTTTCACCCTGACTCAACCTGTTGCAGGCCCGAGGACATCCGCGACGCGGCAGAGGTTGCTCGGAGGCTGGGCGCGGAGCATAGGGTTGTTGACCTCAGGGAGGCCTTTGCCGAACGCGTAATAAAGCCGTTCGTTGAGGGATACGCCTCAGGGAAAACCCCAAATCCCTGCCCGGCATGCAACAGGCACATAAAGTTCGGTCTGGCCCTTGAGTGGGCTGTGTCTCACGGGTTTGACCGCGTCGCGTCCGGCCATTACGCGAGGGTTTCGGTCAGGGGCGGGGAGGTTTTCCTTGAGAGAGCAGGAGATCCCCGCAAGTCCCAAGAGTATTTCCTGGCGCTTGTTCCTGCCGAGAACCTGGCCAGGGTGATTTTTCCCCTCGGGGAATTCACAAAGGAGGAGATAAGGGCAATTGCCAGGGATAAGGGGCTTCCCGTGCACGAGAAACCGGATAGCCAGGATGTCTGTTTCGTCCGAGGAGACCTCAGGGGATTTCTGGCTGATCGCCTGGGCACCAGGCCCGGCAGGTTCCTTGACGCGTCCGGCCGCGTCGTGGGTGAACACGATTCCCATTACATATACACGATCGGCCAGCGCCGCGGCCACGGGGTTGCTGTTGGCAGAAGGACCTATGTCCTCAGGATAGAACCACCCGATGTGATCCTCGGAACGAGGGAGGATGCCCTTTCAAGTGCTATCAGGCTGGTTGAGGTCAACCGGTTCACCTCAATAAGGCAGGGGGAAGAGTTCCTGGTCAGGGTCAGGTATGCGCACGAGCCAGCGTGGGCAAAAGTGATTTCGGATTCGGGGGGTGAGATGGAGCTTGAATTCCGAGAGCCTCAGTTCGCGGTTGTCCCAGGACAGCTTGGGGTTCTATACATGGGAGAAAGGGTAATTGCCGGTGGAATAATCGCCTGACTCACCACCTAACGCCAACATGTCCTTCTAAGACCCCGAACCAGTCCGGGCACGGCCAGGCTTCTGGCCTGAAACCCATGTATGAGAGCCTCGCTGATAGTCCGAGGATCAGATTGACATTTACATCCTCCTCAGCCGAAAGCGTGTATTTCCACCACCAGTCAGCCCTGCCAAACCCCACGAGCCCCGGCGTGACCTGATCTATCACGCGCATGTCCGTCGCGCCGAGCGAGTTCCTCTCCCACCTGCAGAAATTGCCCGTGAAGGCGGCCCCTATGTATGGGCGGAAACGCTCCCCGGAGAAGACCGGTTTTGAGAAGCCGAACTCGTATAAGGTTATGGACTCGTTGAGCCTGGCGCCTATGCGGTAGTTGTTGTAATAAACATCCTTCTGATAAAGGGGGTGATCCATATAGCTCACTCTCAGGTAAGGCTCCGTGCCCAGCGGCGCGCCCTTGATGTAGGTGACCTGAGCGAAGAAATTCGTCCAGATGTGATAGCCCCAGTCAACATAACCATAAGGGGTTTGCGAGGTGGCCCTCTCGTTTGGGGCGCACTGGCCAAATCCAAGGGTCACCTCCGCGCTCAGGCTAATGATGCCGAGAATTATCAAGCCGAGAATTATAATGGATTGCCCAGGCCGAAGCCCATGTTGTTTCGGCCTCAAACGCGTTCTCGTGCCTGGCGCTTCAGATTGCACGGGGCCGGGCACCAGGTTTATCTTTTAGACAATGATGATCATCAGCATTCTATTTAGCCTGCCCTTTGACACCGCGAGACTGTGGGTTTCTCCCCCGGCGATGCCCGGAGCCGGTTTCCTGAGCGCTAGCCCAGCTGGGCTTTCACGCCTGGAGAGTATGAGCTTATACGCGGAGGCAGGTTGGCAGGACGGGTTCGTTCCCGGACCGACGGGGATCGGTTTCCGGATACCCGGAGCCGGGACGATTTGGCTGGAAGCGGGCAGGTCGTTCCTTTATTCCTCGGAAAAGAAACACGCCATCAGGGATGACACCTCCGATGTGGACACGATAACCCAAAGGACAAGCGTGAGTTTCTATTCGGCCCGGATGGCCTTCTGTCAGTCCAGGGGCCTCCTTTCCTGGGGCGCCGAGGCCCTGGCCGCGCTCGGCGACCTCTCGGACGAGTTCTCGTCCGCTACTGGCACAATATTCCCCGACGACATAACGGTTTCCTCCTCGCCTATAGCGGTTGGCGGAGGCGCGGGGGTATTGCTTGACCTGGGACTGGTTTCGGCCGGAATTCACGGGAAATACTGGCCGGGGTTCCTGCAGGGCAAACGGAGTTTCCAGGGCGACAGCCTTAACAGCTTCGTCCTTCGTGAGACCGTGATCCCGGATAGCCTCACGGAGTCGTTCCCTCTTGAGCTTGGCGTTGATATGGCCTTCATTCCCCTGGGGCTATCCGGCGAGCTCCTATACAGGGGACAGGTCGGCGGACTGCTGGCTTACGAGAGGGATTTTGGAGCAGATGTCGCCCAGCGCGGTGGCTGGGGCCTGACCGCCAGATTAGCTGGAGGTTACATGGGAGACCCCCTGTTTCTCGGCGATATGAGAATGAGCTTTGGCAAGCTGGGCCTTGGCCTTCGGGGAGGATACTGGGGAGGGCTGAGAGCAGGGGGGTTCGTGATCTACACGATCCGATAACGACTGAGATTTTGGAGCGTTTTGAGTTCATTAACCGGAAACGGAGTAGTCTAGTAAAAGCTTCGTGCCGTTTCCTCGAAACCTCTAAAGAGGAGAAGCTATGCTCAGAACTAACGAAAAAGACCTCGTCATGCTCTCGGTGATGGGCCATGTTTCCCATCCGGTAAAAGGCGCCAAGCCATACCTGGTTTCCCACGACGGGAAGGTTAAGGTTTTGCCCGGAGTCGGCGGCATAACCTACAACAAAAGGGTTGGCGACCCGTGCGTAGGACTGGCCGGTGACCATGTTGAGCCAGGGGTGTCAACCAAAAACACGGAAAAGTTTGAGGGCCTTGCCCAGGCATACAACACGGCCTACAACGCCCTGAGTTGCGTCGGAAACGAGGCTATCGTTGTCTCCGGAGATGCGAAGGGCGCCAGGGGCGTGGTCACCGGAAAGCACGGCGGGATAGAGCATGTTCTCATTGACTTCCCGCCGGATGCTCTTGAGAAGTTGGTCATCGGGGACAAGATTATGGTGAAGGCCTATGGCCAGGGCCTTGAACTGCTTGATTATCCGGACATAGCAGTCAGGAACCTTGACCCGAGGCTCCTGGCGAAGATGCCCATAAAGAAGAGGGGCAAAGGACTGGCTGTTGGCGTGGCAAAGATCGTCCCCGGTGCCATAATGGGCTCAGGCCTCGGCCACGATCAGACCTGGACCGGGGATTATGACATCCAGCTCTTTGACGAGGAAACCGTGAAGGAGTTTGGGCTCTCAGATCTCAGGTTCGGCGACATCGTTGCGATCCTTGATACCGATCACACCTACGGCAGGATCTACAAGCGTGGCGCTGTTTCAATCGGTGTGGTCGTTCACTCGGCCTGCCTGGTTTCCGGACACGGGCCAGGGGTCACAACCCTGCTGACGACCGGCGTCCCGGGAAAGCTGGAACCATATATAGATCCCAAGTCCAACATAGCGTTCCTGCTCAGTATCAGGAAACGAAACCCCTGAAAACCCCGACCTATCTTTCGTGCTGACCATGGGCCTCGGTGCTGTAAAATTCATCCTCTCACAGAAATGCTCTCGTGGCGGGGTTTTCAGAGCCGGACCCTCTTAGAGACATGATTTTTCTGGGCAGGTAGGGGTTGGTCGGATCTGGTAAGTTATTACTACTTTATCAGAGCTCCCGAAGCACAAATAAAAAGGGCCGGTTTCCCGGCCCTGGTTTCAGTCACTAAGGTGACCTATTCCTCCGGCTCCTCCTCGGCCTCCTCAGATACCTCCCTCTTTGGAACATAACTCTCGGTCGCTGACCTAAGCTCTTCCCAGATGCCTGGCTTTGACTTGTTCTTTATGTAGTAGTCCATGGCGTAAGCGGCCTTCCGGGCGTCCCCCATGGCCAGTATAACGGTTGCGGCGCCCCGGATGCAGTCCCCACCAGCGAACACGCCAGGCTTCGTCGTTGCGCCGGTTTCGTAGTTCGCGTCTATGGTGTTCCACTTTGTTATAGCTATGTCCGGCTGGGACTGGTGGATCAATGGGGTTGGAACCTGGCCTATTGCAACAACAACGACATCAACATCCATCTCATACTCTGAACCCTTGACCGGGACAGGCCTCCTCCTGCCGGACTCGTCTGGCTCGCCGAGCTCCTGTTTCTGCAGAACAATCTTCTTCACCCAGCCTCGCTCGTCGCCCTTGTATTCAAGGGGAAGGGTCAGGAGGTGGAACTTAACGCCCTCTTCCTCAGCGTGATGTATCTCTTCTATCCGAGCGGGCATCTCCTCCGCTGAGCGCCGGTAGATTATCAGGGATTCCTCAGCTCCCAGGCGGAGGGCGCAACGGGCGGAGTCCATGGAGACATTACCCGCGCCTATCGTGGCGACGCGTTTGCCCTTCAGAACAGGCGTGTCATACTCCGGGAATTTGTAGGCCTTCATGAGGTTGACCCTTGTCAGGAACTCGTTCGCGGAGTAAATTCCCACCAGGTTCTCGCCCGGTATGTCCATGAAGCGGGGCAACCCAGCGCCCGTTCCCAGGAAGACCGCGTCATAGCCGAACTCGTTCAGCAACTGGTCAACCGTGGCGGTTCTGCCCACGATGAAGTTCGTCACTATCTCAACGCCCAGCTTCTTCAGGTCGTTTATCTCTCGCCTGGTCACCTCTGGTGGGAGACGGAAGTCAGGGATGCCGTATGTGAGGACTCCGCCAGGCTCATGCAAGGCCTCGTATATTACGGCTTTGTATCCCCACTGGGCCATCATTCCAGCTATGGTGAGGCCAGCAGGACCAGAGCCGACAACAGCGATCTTGTGCCCGTTTGGCTCTGGAATGGTTGGTGCTGGCTCCAAGTTGTGTTCCGCGACATAGTCAGCGACGAAACGTTCAAGCCGCCCAATGGCAACCGGCTCCCAGCGCTTGGACAGAACGCACTTTATCTCGCACTGCTCCTCCTGCGGGCAAACTCGGCCGCATATAGCGGGAAGGGAGTTGGTTTCCTTTATCTTGAGCAGGGCGCCTAGGAAATCCTTCTGAACGATGAGGTCTATGAACCCCGGTATGTCTATCTCAACTGGACAGCCGTCTATGCAGAAAGGCCTCGGGCACATCAAGCAACGCTGGGCCTCCTGGACAGCCTCCTCCGGGCTGTATCCGTAAGGAACTTCAAGAAAGTGCTTTATCCTCTCAAGTGGCTCCCGCTCCCTCATCGGGGTCTTCTTTGGGGTTGGTTTGCCCCTTCTCCTCTTTTTCTCATCAGGCATTTTTCGCCTCCTTGGTTTTGAAGAATAGCTCCAGGGACTCTCTCTCCATCTCCTTGTAGGCGTCAAGCCTCTTCATCAGGAGGTCAAAGTCAATCTTGTGCCCGTCCATCTCAGGGCCGTCAACGCACGCGAACTTGGTCTTGCCGTCCAGTTCAACCCTGCAAGCGCCGCACATCCCTGTCCCGTCAACCATGATGGAGTTCAAAGACACTATGGTCGGGATGCCGTAGGGTTTCGTCAGCTCCGAGACGACCTTCATCATTATCGCGGGGCCGACAGCGATTACCCTGTCAACGTGCTCGCCGGATTCCAGTATGTCCCTGAGCTCGTCCGAGACAAAACCCTTCCTGCCACAGGAACCGTCATCCGTGGTTATCCTGAGCTCATCCACTATGGGCCTGAACCAGTCCTCCAGAACAAGGAGCTCCGCGCATCTGGCTCCCTCTATCATGATTATCCGGTTTCCCGCTTCCTTCAGGGCTTTGACTATAGGATAAAGGAGGGGAACCCCTATTCCGCCGCCAACAGCGACCACGGTGCCAAACTTCTCTATCTCGGAGGCCTTTCCAAGCGGGCCAACAACATCAAGAAGCTCGTCCCCGGCCTCAAGTGTTCCCAGGTGATATGTGGTTTTACCGACTTCCTGGAAGGCGATGGTCAGGATGCCTTTCTCTATGTCCGCCTTGCCTATGGTAATAGGTATTCGTTCGCCCTGCTCGTGTATCCGCAGGACCACGAACTGCCCTGGCCGCGCGGCTCTGGCCACATAGGGCGCCTCTATCTCCATTAACTTGATCTGTGGTGCCAGGATTTCCTTTTTAAGGATCCTATAGGGCATTTCTGGCTCCTTTTGGTGAGACATAATATTATATCACTTCCGCCCACACTGGGGCAACCACGGATCCATTAGGCGTAAAGGCCCCTCATGTGACCGGAAATCCGGACGCGCTCTTGATTAAGGGATACCCGGACTTCAAATGTTTCCTGCGTTCAACAAAGGGGCCGAAGCCCCTTTGTTTCCTGGTTTGATCGTCCCTAGAACCTCACATTTATGCCCCCACTCATGGTTCTACCTTCACAGAGTGGGGTTCTGCCCTCCTCGTATGTTATAAATTCCTGATTCAGGAGGTTCTGGACCCCGAAGTTGACCTGAACGCCGTTAAGGGGCCTCGCGAAGAGGTTCAGGTTGAGGAGGGTGTAGTCAGGAAGCACCAGCGCGCCTCCGTAGAGCCTATCCTTCACCCACTCGCCCGTAAGGCTCGCGCCAGCGGCCCTGTATTCAAGGGTAATCTGGCCCGAGACCGTGTGCTTCGGCTCATAAGCGAGGGGAAGGCCCGTCTCCGCGTCGCGAGCGTTCAGGTAGGTGTAGGAAAGATCAGCCCAGACCGGCCTCCTTTCCAGCCTCGTTTTCAGCGATACTCCCCATGTGAACGCCTTGGGGGTGTTATCCGCGGTGAACACAGGGAGTCCGTTCAATGAGTCTCCGGTTGGTGCTGGGACTATCATGTTTCTCACGGTGTTGTAGAAACCAGAGACACCGAGTATCAGGAAGCTACCTGGGGACAGGTCAATTCCGGACGAGTAGCTCATGGATGCTTCTGGCAGGAGATCCGGATTGCCCTGCCTGTAATAACTCCCGGAGGGAACGCGCTCCTCGTATCTTTCCTGGGGGCTTGGGGACCTGAAACCCCGGCCAACATAGGCTTTTATCGTTAGGAACCGGTTCGGCTTCAAGCGGAATCCAGCCTTCGGTGTCAGCTGGAACCCGCCAAGGGGATAACGATCAAGCCTGCTGGCCAGATCAAGATTGAGCCATTCCCGCGGCCTGACATCGTCCTCAAGGTAGACGCCGTAAAGGGATTCTGATAATGAAAAAGACCCTTCCTGCTCAAACCGGCTCTCCCTGAAAACCGCTCCGGTCATCAGGTAGTGATAAGAAAAGCCCAAGTGAGACTCTCCCCTCAGCTCCGCGGTGAGGCTATTTGTGTTGGCGGAGCCGTAGGCCCTGTAATAGTTGTTGGCGTATGCGCTTATCTCGTTGTGGGAGAACCCGGCCATCCATGTGAATCCCGCGTCCGCCATCGTGTTCCAGAAACGCTCTGGTTCCCCTTTTCCTATCTCTCCCTCGCTGTAATTCCCGTTCAGGCTAAAACCCCTCCAGTAGGATTTCCAGGACGCGCTCAGCCTCTCGTATGCCGAGGTCTCTCCTCTGCCATCATAGGCTTTCTGGCCCAGGCTCAGGATGTAGGAAGAGCCTGCGGGCCCCGGGCCCCCGACCGCGGCGCCAGTCTCAAGGTTTCCGTATGTGCCGTAGTTGGCCCTGAACGCGTAAATGGGCTTTGGTGAAGGTTTCTTTGTTATGATGTTTATTATGCCGCCGAGAGCGTCTGACCCGTGGATGGCGCAGGACGCGCCCTCTATTACCTCAATTCTCTCAACCAAGAGAAGGGGGACGGATGATATGTTGGAGCCTGTTCCATCGTGGCAGAAAAGGCGCTTGTTGTCAAGCAGGACCAGGGTATGATGTTCCAGGAGGCCCTGGAGCCTTGGACTGAACCCATCAGAGGCCCCTGAGGACTGATCCCCTGAGACCGTGATCCCAGGCAGGAGCCTCACTGCTTCCAAGAGGGAGGTCTGATTCGCGGATTCAATGCGGTTCGCGTCCAATTTCTGCGTTGGTATGGGGGACTGGCTCATGTCGTGAAGGGTCGGGGATGAGATGATCTCTATCTCTTGCGAGCCTACTGCCAAGGGATTCAGGCCTACCGAGAGATGAGATGGGATGTCGGAAAGATCAACCCTTTTGGTCTCGTATCCAACCATGCTGACGATAAGGACAAGGGGAGGCGATGGCGCGTTCATGAGCATGAAGTGGCCGTTCTCGTCCGTATAGGTGCCCGTGCCCTTGCCTTCCACAACGATCGCGGCGCCCACGATGGGGTTCCCACTCTCTGCGTCCGCGACCATCCCGTGTATCACAGCTGATAACAAGGAAATTAGAAGCATATCCTATATTATATAGCGAATTAGTAGGTAATTTCAACTGGCACTGATCTAAAAAACTTCTCTGGCACAGGTTGCAGGGGAGGCATGCCGCGACCACTGTCCGGGCGTTCAACAAAGGGGCCGAAGCCCCTTTGTTTCCTGGTTTGATCGTCCCTAGAACCTCACATTTATGCCCCCACTCATGGTTCTACCTTCACAGAGTGGGGTTCTGCCCTCCTCGTATGTTATAAATTCCTGATTCAGGAGGTTCTGGACCCCGAAGTTGACCTGAACGCCGTTAAGGGGCCTCGCGAAGAGGTTCAGGTTGAGGAGGGTGTAGTCAGGAAGCACCAGCGCGCCTCCGTAGAGCCTATCCTTCACCCACTCGCCCGTAAGGCTCGCGCCAGCGGCCCTGTATTCAAGGGTAATCTGGCCCGAGACCGTGTGCTTCGGCTCATAAGCGAGGGGAAGGCCCGTCTCCGCGTCGCGGGCGTTCAGGTAGGTGTAGGCTATTGCCGCTGAGACGAACCTGGTTTCGGCCTGGAGCCTCGGGGAAATCCCCCAGGTAAAAGCGGATCGTTTGTTGACCCGCTGAAGTATGGGTAGCCCATTCAGGGAGTCGCCGGTCGGCTCCGTTACGATCATATCTTTAACATTGTTGTAGAACCCGGATATCCCTATTGCCATAAAGCTCGTTGGCAGAACCTCAAATCCGGCCGAGTAGTTCATGGAGAACTCAGGCTTCAGATCTGGATTCCCATTCCTGTAGAAGGTACCGTGGAAGTAGAGCTCCTCGTATCTCTCTATGATGCTCGGAGCCTTGAACCCTTTTCCAGCGGAGGCTTTTATGTTCAGCCAGCTCGCCGGCTTCACGAGAACGCCGCCCTTTGGCACAAACTGCACCCCGGCGGCTGGATGATAGTCAATCCTGGTTGAGGCTAAGAGGCTGAACATCTCCAGGGGCTTTATCTCATCCTCAATGTAACCAGCATACATGGCCTCCGCGTGATAGGGGACGCAGGTGCGCTCAAACTGGATATACCTCAGGTTCCCGCCCAGGGTCAGATAATTAAAACCGAGACCCAGGCTGGATTTCAGGTTTGCCTCGGAAACCGAGTAGTTGTCCTTGGCCGCGCCAGCCCTGAAGATCCTGTAGAAGCGGTTGGTGTATCCGCCTATTTCGTGCTGGGCCTCGCCGGTTGTGAAGTTGGCCTTTGCCTCAATTATCGGATTCCAGAAGCGTTCGTTTGGGTTGTTGAGGGTATCAAGAACACCTCCGTCGCCGTAGAGATAATCCCCGTTGATGGTAAGCCACTTCCAAGAGAACTTCGCTGAGCTGTTCATCTTCTGGTAGCGCTGAGCGGGCTTTTTGCCGTCATAGGAGCGCTGGCCCAGAGAGATGAGATAGGATGAGCCGGCTGGCCCTGAACCACCTATAGCGCCCGCGGCGTCTATGTTATTGTATGTGCCGTAGTAGGCCCTGAAGGCGTAGGTCGGCACCGGGGATGGCTTCGTTGTTATCACATTCACGACGCCTCCGAGAGCGTCCGAGCCGTAGAGGGCGGAGGCGGGGCCCTCAACGACCTCTATCCTCTCGGCCAGAAACAGGGGCATGTAGTATATGTTGGTCCCGGTGTGCATGTGATCCGAGAGAAGCCTTTTCCCATCGTAGAGGACAAGGGTGTATTGCCCCGGCAGGCCCTGAAGCATCACGGTATATCTCCCAGCCGCCCCATATGGCGCGCCACCCGAAACCCAGAGGCCAGGAAGAAGCCTCACCGCGTCAGGAATAGAGGCCATGTTTGCCGCGTCCAGCCTTTCCCTGGAAACGACCTGCGCGGGTATGGGGGTTTCGCCGAGAACATGGGGCGTAGCGGTAGCGGTGACCAGGATCTCCCTGCTCAGGACGCCTGTTGGCTTTATCTCAACCAGGACATCCGTGGATGGACCGCCTATGTCCATGGTCTTGTCCTCGTATCCTATTCTCCTTATTACCAGCGTGAGCGCGCGCTCAGGCGCGTCCTTGATGATGAAAAGGCCCCTGTCATCCGTGTAGGTGCCCCCTTCCGCGCCTTCAATGATCACCGTCGCGCCGGCTACTGGGTAGCCGTTCTCCGAGTCCAGGACCCTCCCGGAGAGGGTCGCGCACAACAATACATATAACAACATATCTAAACCTCCTTGCACCTCCCGGAGGAAAATTATAAAGCTATCTCGCCCACCCTTATCAACCCCGGCCTGAAAACAGCTCCTGCCTCATTATTGATTGAGATTCGTTCGCGCAGAAAGTAGGTCAAAAGGCGACAGCCATTCGCCTCCTCGTTGGCTTTTGTGTATCTTTCCTAGCACCCAAAGTATTTTTCGTATTCCCATGGGTGGGGTAGGATCGAGAGCTCTCCGGCCTCCCTTCTCTTGAATTCAATCCATGCCTGGATGATGTCCTCCGTGAAGACATCACCCGCGAGGAGGAACTCGTGATCCTCCGCGAGCGCGTCCAGGGCCTCATCCAAAGAGCGCGGGCACACTGGTATCAGGGAAAGCTTTTCCGGGCCAATTGAGTCAATTGCAACATCGTGCGGGCCCAAACCTAGCTCTGTTGGGTTTATCTTTTTCCTTATACCGTCAATGCCGGCCATGATCTGCGCGGCTATAGCTAAGTATGGGTTTGATGTTGCGTCCGGACTCCTGAGCTCTATCCTTTTTTCCTCCGGTGAGGTGGCATACCGGGGAATGCGGATGGCCGCGGAGCGGTTAGATAACGAGAAGAAAAACAGAACAGGAGCCTCGCAATCAGGCACGAGCCTCCGGTATGAATTGGTGGAAGGGTTTGTCAGGGCGGTGATTGCCCTTCCGTGGACCAGGAGTCCACCGATGTAGTTCATGGCTAGCTCGGAAAGGTCAGCATATCCTCCTTTCTCGTAGAACAGGTTTTTCCCGTTCTTCCGCAGGAGCTGGTGGAAGTGCATTCCGTTGCCAAAGAGTCCCGGCAGTGGTTTTGGCATGAATGTTGCCGCTAGCCCGCGCCTCTTTGCCGCTTGTTTCACCACATATTTTATCCAGGACGCTGAATCGCCGGCCTCGGTGGCCGTGAGAAGGGGCGTTTCTATTTCCTGCTGACACGCGGAAACCTCGTGGTGGTGGTATTTCACGCTGATCCCGGAGGCCAGGAGGATGTCCGTTATCTCCTGCCTGAGGTCAGAAAACACATCAGCCGGGCCGGCCGCGTGATAACCGTCCTGCGGCCCGGTTCTGTATGGGGAACCCCCCCAAGCCTCCCCGCAATCCACCTCGTAGAAAGCGTGATCCCTTCCGATACCAAAGCTCGCTCGGTCAAAAACGAAGAACTCGTATTCCGGGCCCCAGACGCTCTCGTCAGCGATCCCCTCTGAACGCATGAAATCCTCAGCCCTGGCAAGGATTCCTCTCGTGTCCCTGTGAAAAGGCTTTCTGGTATCTGCCTCGGCCACGGTGCCAATGACCGAAAGGGTTGGTTTTTCCCAGAACGGGTCAAGAACCGCTGTTGAGGGGTCTGGCAGGAGAACCATGTCCCCGGAGTGTCGTGATTTCAGGCCGGGAACCGAGCCGCCATCAAAGGGAACCCCATCAGTAAAAAGCTCAGGCCGCACCGCTTTCGCTGGAATCGTTATGTGGTGAAGTCCGCCAAAAAGGTCAAGAAACCTTATGTCCAGGGCGTTGATCTCGCCTTCCCTGGCAAGGGCGATTATCTCCTCTGGCTTCATGTTTTTGCTCCCGTGGTGTTGTCGGTAGATATATTATTGAGATAAATTATATAGCGGGGACTTGAATAACGGCAAATAAACGGGCTATCTGAGAACCTTGTCCCGAGCAACCCTGACATCTTGAAACCAATACCTACTGCCAATTTGGTTGATTAGGCCCGAAAATCTTGAATTTAAAGCATAAGCTTAGAGAACCCTAAAAATCCCCCCTCTGTCTTTTCCCATGACCATGGGGCCTCCGTGAAATAGAAGCCAAGCCTCCATGGAAACGCTCTCATGGTGGGATTTGGGGGGCCTCTCTCAGAACCTTGATCCTCTGGATGGGGTGGCTCTGATTCAGGCCAGTAAGTTATCGCTAATTTATCAGAGCTCTCGCTTAATATTCCCTATTTCAAGGTCATGCGGGTGAAGGATCAAAGGTCAGCTGATCGCGCAAAATGTTATTGGGATTTGTTTCACACCTTAGACCCCCCCGAACCTCCTCTCCCTCCTGGCGAAATCCTCAAGCGCTTTGAGCAGTTCGGGTTTGCGGAAATCGGGCCAGAGAGTCTCGGTGAAGTAGAGCTCCGCGTATGCGGTCTGCCAGAGCATGAAGTTTGATATCCTGAGCTCCATTGATGTCCGGATCAGGAGGTCAACCGGCGGCATATCCGGAATGTAGAGAAAGCCCTGGAATGTCTCCTCGTCAATTCTGCCGGGATCAACCTCGCCCGCCAGGGCCCTTTCGGCTATTGTCCTGGCCGCGTCCGCTATCTCCGCCTGGCCGCCGTAGCTCAGCGCGAGAACCAGGTTCAGGGAGGTGTTATCCCTTGTCCTATCAACGGATTTCTGTAATTCCTCCTGAACCTCCTGCGGGAGAAGGCTTATCCTGCCCATGTATCGTATCCTGACACCGTTTCTGTGCAGCTCCTCTGTCTCTTTTGCCAGGAGTTCCTTCAACATGTTCATCAGGAAGGAGACCTCGTCAGGCGGGCGCCTCCAGTTCTCGGAAGAGAAGGTAAAGAGGGTAAGCCACTCAACCCCAACATCCCGACAAGCGCGAACAGCCTCCCTTACGGATTCAATACCGGCCCTGTGGCCCATTATCCGCGGTAGCCCACGCTGTGTTGCCCACCGGCCGTTGCCGTCCATGATTATGGCCAGGTGCCTGGGAACGCGCTTCTGGGTCAAAACTCCGTGAGCTCCTTTTCCTTTTCCGAGAGTATCTTCTCTACCTTCTGGATGAAATCATCGGTTATCTTCTGGATCTCTGTTTCTGCTAAGTGTTTGTCATCCTCGGATATTTCCTTTTCCTTCTCAAGCTCGCGGACCATCTCTATGCTGTCCCGCCGGATGTTCCTTATCGCGACCTTCGCGTCCTCAGCCATTTTTTTCACCAGCTTCACCATTTCCGCCCTGCGTTCCTCGCTAAGCGGAGGAATGGGTATCTTGAGCACTGAGCCCTGTATTATGGGGTTCAGGCCGAGGCCGGATTTCAGGATTGCTTTCTCAACCTCTCCGACCAGGCTCTTGTCCCAGACCGACAGAACGATTAACCTTGGCTCCGGGACGGACACCGTGGCGACCTGGTTCAGGGGCACTGATGAGCCGTAGGCCTCAACCTTTATTCCCTCAAGTATCTGGGGTGAGGCCCTGCCGGTCCTTATCCTGCCGAGCTCCTGCCGGAAGGCCTCGGTTGATTTTGTCATGCGGTCTCTCGTGTCCGAGTATATTTCCTCAAGCATAACCCTGAAAGTCTAAAGCTTCATATGCATCGGGTTCCAGGATTGCTTCAGATGTGATCCTTCACCCGGATGGCGTTGAAATGCCTGAATTCAAGGCCAGGCACTAGGGCACAGGGTTTTCAACCCACTTTTTGCGCAAGATCCCCTCTGAGCTGATCCCAATCTGAGGTGTTTCTGTTCCGCTGGCCCCTTTGTCTTGGGTTGCCGGATAATTTGAGCCTATGAATAGCAGTGAGTTGAGCGAAATAGACGAGATGGTTCCGGCGTGGATTACGCCCAGGAAGGATGTGTTTGATCAACCCAGGATAAGACAGGACAGACCCACACCCTACAACACCAAGGCCGTGTTTGACAGGAACGACCTCACGAAAGCAGGAGGATACGGGATGTTCGTGTGGTTCTGCGACAGGTTCGGCCTGTCTCAACTTCTGAGCAGGATAAGGATAAAGAAGAGGAAGAGCGAATACTCTGTCCTTGACCTCAACCTTCTGATGATAGACATGATAGTCCTGGGCATACAGAGAATAAGCCACATAGAGACCTGGGGTCCTGATGCCCTCTTGCCTGCCCTCAGAGGACACAAGAGCCTGCCCCACCCAACATCCTTCTTCAGGCATATGGAGTCCTATACAGAAAAGAACATAGCCCAGCTTGAAGAGGTCCAGAAAGAGGCGCTTAAAAGGGGGCTCCGGCCGGATGACAACGCTGTCCTTGATATGGACTCCACGGTGATAACCGTGTATGGGAACCAAGAGAGGTCTAAGATAGGCTATAACCCGCACAAGAAGGGTAGGCCCTCCTACAACCTTAAGGCAGGGTTCATCAACGAAAAGGAGATGGTCTCGTTCAGGCTTGACCCAGGGAACACGGTTTCCTCTTCTGATTTTGAGGGCTTCCTTGACAAAGTCCTCTCAAACCTCCCTGAGAAGGTGAAGGTGAAGACCCTCAGGCTTGACAAAGGATACTACTCCGGGAGGAACCTTTCCCTCTTGGAGGAAATGTCCCTCGGCTATGTGATAAAGGCCCCCTCTTACCAGCCCCTAATACAGGAGGCCCAGAGGCTTTCTGATTCTGCCTGGGAAGATGTGACTGATAAAGGAGAAAGTTCCCTTGCCATAGAGACATGGGTCTCTGAGTTCTGGTATCAGGCCAGGGACTGGGATAGGCCCAGGAGGTTCCTGGTTAAGAGGGTTCTGGTTGAGGATGAGAAGAAACATAGCCAGCTCTTTGAGCCAGCTGAGAGATGCGAGTTCAGCTTCTACGCTACCAACATGGAAGGAGACCCGTGGGAGCTCATTAAGTTCTATGACGCAAGGGCTACCATAGAGAACAGAATAAAGGAAACCAAGCTGGGGTTCAATCTGGACAAGCTCCCATCAGGGCTGTTTAGGGTCAACCAGGTGTATCTGCATTTCGTAATGCTCGCGTATAACCTGTTGTGGTGGTTCAAGTCCTCCTTTCCCCTTGGCAAGAAGCTGGCTGATAGGGGAATAAGGTTTCTGAGAGAGGCCCTGTTCCTGGTTCCAGGGGTGGTCAAAAGGCACGGGGAAGGGTTTGTCATTCACATGCCTGTTGATTGGCCCTTTGCTGGCCTTATGAGGGAGATAATGGCTAGCCTGGCCAGGGCCGCGCCAGCTTAGTCCACGGATTATTTCTGAGAGGCCATGTTATCCACAAAGGAGAGGGGGAGGTATTGTCTTTAACGCTAAAAATGCTATTCTGAGAACACCTCAGAGACTTTTAGGGGGTCTCTGACCCCTTCATATCCCCCGGGAGAGCCCCCTAATCCGGCCCCAACCTCGCCTCTGACCCCCCTGGCGTAAAGTTTCATAATTCCCGATCACCGAAACGGGGGGTGATGTTTCATAATTCAGATCACCGAGGATCATCCTGATAAGCATAAACCTGA
>FWPU01002014.1_pt1 | contig 58248 bp, 53 predicted proteins | sample 2228361 | NCBI WGS metagenome assembly FWPU01 (sample SAMEA103939777, study PRJEB20133) | metagenome | reverse complement strand
GTCATCCGACATCAAACGCCTTTTCAACCGAAATTATCTCAACCTTTAACAACTTAATTCTTGCTTTTTTCATCACAGTTCATTCCGAGCGAAGCAAGGAATCCAAACAGTTGAGAATGAAGAGTTAGGCGTTGAGCGTTCACACTTCTTCACTATCAACTATCAACCATCAACTATTGCTCACTTCGATGCAAACTTCGGCACAACGCCGAGATTGTGGAGCATAAAGGCAAAAACATCGGTCGTCTCTTCAATGGCTTTTTCGGTTGAACTTGCGCCGTGCCCCGATTTTACCGCAATGCGAATCAAGACGGGATTATCGCCCTTGTGTTTTTCTTGCAACGCGGCGGCAAACTTAAAGGAGTGCGCCGGGACAACGCGGTCGTCGTGGTCGGCAGTGGTGATGAGTGTCGCTGGGTAGGAGACGCCCTCTTTCAAATTATGCAATGGCGAATAGCGATAGAGATTCTCGAATTCTTCTTTGCTGGCTTCGCTCGAGCCATATTCGGCAATCCAATTCCAACCGATTGTGAATTTTTGGAATCGGAGCATATCCATCACGCCGACGGCGGGCAGTGCCACTTTGAACAAGTCTGGTCGCTGACACATCACCGCTCCGACGAGCAACCCGCCGTTTGAGCCGCCGCGCATCGCTAATTTTTCCGGGCGCGTGTAATTTTCTTTGATGAGATACTCCGCCGCCGCAATGAAATCATCGAACACATTTTGCTTGTTGAAGCGCATGCCCGCCTTGTGCCACGCTTCGCCGTATTCGTTGCCACCGCGCAAATTCACTTGTGCGTAAATCACGCCTTGCTCCAAGAGCGCGATATTGAGTGGATTGAACGACGGCAATAAACTCACATTGAATCCGCCGTAGCCATACATCAAGGTCGGAGTGTTGCCATCACGCACCATGCCTTTTTTATACACAAGAAACATCGGCACGCGTGTGCCATCTTTGCTCTCGAAGAAGACTTGCTTCGTTTCGTAGTCTTCGGGATTGAATTTGAGTTCTGGTTTGCGAAACACGCTGGATTGCTTGGTTTCAATATCATAGCGATAAATCGTTGGCGGGAAAGTAAATGAAGTAAAGGTGTAAAACACAAACTTATCATCAGGCTCACCGCTAAACCCACTTGCAGTGCCGAGCGACGGCAGTTCAACTTCATTCTCGAATGTACCATCGAGCGCATGCACATAAACGCGCGTCGAGACGTCTTTCATGTAGAGCGTGAAAAGTTTGCCGCCGCCGGTGGTTGCATACTGCAAGGCGTCGGCTTTTTATGGAACGACGACCGTCCAATTTTTCATATCAGGATTTTTCGAGGCGCATCGCATGACTTTTTCATTCGGCGCGTCATGATTGGTCAAGATGAGAAAATCGTCTCCAATGTTATCAATGATGCTGTAAGAAAAGTCCGTAATCTCGCTCACGATGGGTTTGAAGGATTTTTCGCCGCGGCGTTTGAAGTAGAGCGCGTTGCCTTGCTTGCCTGTGCCTCTATCGGAGATGCTTAAAAACGTGAATTGCTCGTCTTCGCTTGTAAAAGCAAAGTGGAAACGCTGTGGGTGCGCTTTGTCTTCATAAACTAAAATGTCTTGTGATTGTGGCGTGCCGACTTTGTGGTAGTAAACTTGATGAAATTCATTTTTTGCCGAGAGCTCTTTTTTATCCGATGGCTCTGGATAGCGGCTGTAATAAAAGCCGTCGCCCTCCCAAGCAATGCCGGAGACCTTGACCCAGTTGAGCGTATCGGGGAGTTTCTTTTTCGTCGCAAGTTCCATCACGAAATATGTCTGCCAATCCGAGCCTGCTTTGGAAATGCCGTAAGCGGCATACTTTGCATCTTTTGAGACGGCGAATGCGCCCAAGCGCGAGGTGCCGTCTTCGGAAAACGTGTTCGGGTCTAAAAGCACTTCGGGCGTGCCGTCAAGACCCGTCTGCATATAGAGGCACGCTTTGATTTTGCAAGCCATCGTTCTTGTAGAAGAAAAAGTAATTGCCTTTGCGGAACGGCGCGGAGTATTTGGGGTAGTTGTAAATCTCGGTCAAGCGCGATTTGAGCGACTTGCGAAATGGAATTTGCTCCAAGTAGGCGAAAGTTACTTTGTTTTGTTCTTCCACCCATTTGGCGGTAGCGGCGGAAGTATCATCTTCCAGCCAGCGATAGTCATCGCGCACTTCTGTGCCGAAGTAGGTATCGACTTGATTGACTTTTTCAGTTTTCGGGTAGTTCACTTTTTGAGATGAGCAGTTAAGTGTGAGCGAAACAAGTATCAAGACAAGCGAAATTCGTGCAAGCATTGATGCGATGATTAGGATTGACGAAGTTTTTTTGCCGCTTCAATGGCAAAGTAAGTAAAAATCAGTTTCGCGCCGGCGCGTTTCATGGAAAGAAGTGTTTCCATCATGACTTGCTCGCCGTCAATCCAGCCGTTTTGGGCGGCGGCTTTTATCATGGAGTATTCGCCGGAGACGTTATAGACGGCAATCGGCGTCTCGATGCGCTCTTTTGCACGGCGCACAATATCTAAATACACCATCGCGGGCTTGACCATTACAATATCCGCGCCTTCGGAAATATCGAGTTCAATTTCGCGCATGGCTTCGTCGGTGTTGGCGGGGTTCATTTGATAGGTTTTCTTGTCGCCGAACTTCGGCGCGGAGTGCAAGGCGTCGCGAAACGGCGCGTAAAAACTCGACGCGTATTTTGCCGAATACGCCATGATTGCCACATCGATGAAGCCCGAATCGTCCAATGCCTCACGAATTGCGCCGACCCTGCCGTCCATCATGTCGCTGGGTGCAACCACATCGGCACCGCATTCGGCATGCGAGCACGCCATCTCGCAAAGCACCTCGACGGTTTCATCGTTCAAGATTTTTCCATCTTTCACCAATCCGTCGTGCCCGTGCGACGTAAAAGGGTCTAAGGCGACGTCGGTCATCACGCAAAGGTTGGGAAATTCTTTTTTAATTGCTCGAATCCCGCGTTGAATCAAGCCTTTTGGGTTGAGGGCTTCGGAGCCGGTCTCATCTTTCTTTGAGGGAATGCCGAAGAGGTCAATAGCTTTAATGCCGAGCCTCTGCAATTCTTCACACACTTTAAGCGCGTTATCGATGGAATAGCGAAAGATGTTCGGCATCGAGGCGACTTCCTCTTTTTTGTGTTCGCCTTCCAAGAGAAAGAGCGGGAAGACGAAATCGTCGGTGTGGAGTGTGGTTTCTTGTGTTAGGTCGCGAATGGCTTTTGAGGCGCGCAGTCGGCGCAAGCGATGTGTCAGGTCAAGCATCTGTTCGGTAAAGTCTGTGTTCTTGAATGTATTTTAGAATGGCTTGCGGCGTTTCGCCGTTTGGATAAACGCCTTTCGAGAGTTTGGCGCGAAGGTCGGTTGATGTTTCATCGATTGCCAATGGAACTCTGTAGACACGTGCGTTTTCGGGCGGCGTGAAGTTCGACGGCAAGTTCAAGTTCGGTCGTTCAAATACGACGAGCGTTGCGCGTTCTAAAATTTCCTCATAGCGTTTCCAAGTTGAAAACATGCGAAAATTGTCTTCGCCGATTGCCAGCAAAATTTTGGCTTGTGGGTAAACTTGTTCGAGATACTCGAGCGTTTCAATGGTGTAAGAAGGCGCGTTTCGATGAAGTTCCCAATCGCTCACTTCGGCAATCTTCCCTGTGGCGTTGAGTTCATCGGCGAGCAGGCGCGTCATGGCGAGGCGATGCGCGTCGGCAATTTCAGAAGCGGATTTGAGCGGATTTTTTGAGACGCTGAAGAGGAGTTTATCGGGCGCAAAGCGTTCGCGCAATATCAAGGCAAGGGCGAGATGCCCGTTGTGTGGAGGATTGAACGAGCCGCCGAAAAAGGCAAGTTTCATGAATTGGGTGAGATTAATCTTCGGCAAGTTGCGCTTGCTCAGCGGCGGCGATGGCGTCGTTCATTTTTTTGCGCATCTGTTCCACACGTGCGCGCTTTTCAGGGAAGGCTTCAGCATAGCGATTGATGTCGTACTCGGCGTCTTCCCATTTCTCGCGAATGATAAGTGCATCAATTTTGCCAATAAGTGCAGGCTCGGCGTATTTGGTGTCGCCGAATTTGGAGAGCACTTCTTCGTAATACATTGTTGCCGCGCGATAGGCTTGGAGTTGAACGTATTGCTCCGCCGCATCAAAGAGTTTCTTGGCTAACTTGTTGCGACAGACCGCAATGCGCTCTTCGGCAATTTTCACTCGCTCAAAATGCTTGAGCTTGTTTTCAAGTCGGCGAATGACGTCTTGAACTTGTGCTTTTTTGTCGGTTTCTTGAACGGTTTTCAAAAGTTCTCGGGCTTCGGCGATTTCTTCGGCAACGCCTGTCGAGTCGGGAATTGGGTAGGTATCAATGTAGCCTTGATATTGAATGACGGCGCGGCGCGTGTAGTCTTGGTCGAGTTGCGGTTCGGGGGAAAGTTTGTAATAACACTCGGCAATTTGAAAATACGCTTCTTGCGCGTAAGGCGAGGAAGGCACGTTGCGCATCAAGGTTTGGAATGCGTCAATGGCAAGAAGATACTGTTCGCTCTTGAAGTAACTCATGCCCAAAAGAAACTGCACATCGTCTTCGTATTCGGTGGCGCGGCTGGTGTAAGTGAGCTTTGACAGTTCAAGTTGCGCGCCGAGGTAATCTTCTTCGTCATACATTTTTTGCGCTTCACGGAAAGCGACGGGAAGCGACGCGCCTTCATCGATTTTAGACGAGGTGCATGCACCAACCAGCAAAGCGAGGAACAAGCCAAAGAGAAAGCGAGACATTCGGATAAAATTAAGGTTAATTGCTTCTGACGCTGAACAAGAGATACACAATCACTCCAAGCGAGAGTGTCGTCAAGGTCGGCACGAGGGCTTTATCGAGCCAAGTTCGGCGTTGCGCGATTGTCGTTTCAGGATAGCGCGCGTCGTTCAGCCGTTCAAGGTCGCTGTGCGAAAGCGTGTCTATCCGTTCCGCCGTTACAAGTTTCGTGCGTTTGAGTTCGCCGCCGCGCTGTTGCTTGACAAACACCGCAAGCGAGACTTTGCGCAACCATTGTCCATTCAGTTCCTCAACACTCACCGTTGCCGATTGAATTTCATACCGCAGTTCTTGTGCCTCTTCCGACGGCAATTCACGCACCGCAATACCGTTTGAGAGCAATAGCGATTGCAAGCGTAAATCCAATTCGCGCTTGAAGCCGATATTTTTTTCGGCGGCGAAAATAATCGGCGACGGCGTATCGGTCAATTCCTTCATCACGCACTCCAACAGGCAAGCGGCATACTGCTCAATCGTTGGCTTCGGTTGCGCAAACGCATCTTTGCAAAATGCCCACAACATTGGCGCAATCACAGCGAAGACGACAAGCCTTTTCACAACTCAATCACAGGAAATTGAAGACCGGTTGAATTTCAAACATCACTCGGAAAAAAATTTGCAAATCGGACGTATTCAAACCCGCCACATTGTTGGCGTTCTGTCGCCAGACTTGGGTAAAGTTCAGTTCCGTGTTGAAGGAATTATTCGGCTGATAGAAAAATCCAACCGTCCACGCATAACGTCTCTCGACTTTGCGGTCTCCTTCGACGAATGGAATCGGCTCGTCGTAGCCGTCGCGGATATTGTAGATGAAGTTTCCATTTGCATCTCTATCGAGCCAAGGTGTCCTAAAGGGTCCGTAAAGATGGCCTTCGCCTTTTGCGATGGCGAGCAGGTTGGTTGAGACGCGCAAATACTTTTTGAACCAATGCGAAACACCAAATTCCGCCGAGAGAAAATCCGTGCCGAGCGGGTGCGCGATGGGGTTTGCTCGCACAACGCCGCGTCCAGAGTTATTGACCGTCATGCGTTGGTCGATGAAGCGGTTGTGGAAGGTGCGGTTGCGCGTGCGCGTCAGTTCGAGAAATATGTCTGTGCCGTAGATGTTCAAGCCTTTGAGGACGTTGGCGGCGCGAATGCCGAGCGTTCCCGCCCAGAGATTCGGCTCGAGGTCTTCTTGGGCTTTCTTTTCGGCTTGCCAATCGTCAATCGTCAGGCTTCCGTAGAAGTTCATATCGAAGGCGTAGATGCTGAAATCCGCGCCGATGAGCGGATTGGTTTCTTCAAATTGTTCAGCGAATGAGAAGAGAAATGGATTGATGTGCCTCAAATCGGCGGGGCGACGCACGCCGCTGTGCAAGGTGGCTTGATAAATGCCGAGTCGCACTTTGCTGGCGAACAGGTTCAAGTCGACACGCGAGGCGGCAAAGTAACGCTCCGTGTTGCCATCAGCGCGAAATTGGCCCGTGAGCGTGTCGTATTTATCCAACTGCGCAAAAAAGTAGGTGAAGCGAAGCGTTTTGGAGACGAATTGAAATCCGATTTGGTCTAAGGGTCCAGCGGTGAAATTGGTGATTAAACTATTGCGTCCGTATCCCCACTGAACATAATCGCGCCCGAACTTTGCGCGGAAGTTTTTGCTGTGATAGGCAATGAAGGCTTGCTCGGTGAAGCCCGTTGCACCCGCGAATCTTCGAGCAGGGACAAGCGAAAAGACGCGCTCGGATTGCAAGATGGAGTTGTTATAGACCGTTACGTTTTCGCCGAAGTGAAGTGTAAATCGGAATCGGGTTCGCAAGCGGGGACCGAAGGTATTGCCTTGCTCTTGGGGAAATTGAAATTGTGGCAGATTGCCCTCGCGCTTGTCGCCGATAAGTTCGGGACGCACTCCGATGCGAAGCGCGCCGTCAGGGAAGGCTTCATCGCGTAGCCAATCGAGTTCATCGGTGAGTTCTTGTTCGAGTTTGTTGAAGAGCCAAAGCGTAACGCGGTCTTCAATCAAGGTTTTATCGGTTTCTAAAATGGCGCGGGCGACATCGAGCCGCTCGTAAGGTTTTGCCACGTCGTAAAGTCGCGGCAAGTATCCGCGCACAACGAGTTGCTCGATGATGTCGTAAGCCCAGTGTCCAGCGGGAAATGTCTCGCCGCCGAAGGCGACGCGGGCGCGCGTTGAAGCCAAACCGATTGTAACGATGAAAAGCAGTAAGAAAATTGAGCGAAAAAGAAGTGATGTGGTGCGCAAGGCAAATTTGTGTTTAGTGTGAATGGAATTTTTATGTGGGTTGAAGTTACACAACGCCGTTAAAAGAGCCAATAGACGCGCTTGTTCTCACATTATGCCGATGCAACGCCGTTCAAATAGCGCGAGCGCAAGATGTGAAGGTGATGAAGTTCATGACCTGCCGAAATGTAGGCAAGGGCGCGCACGCTGACGGGCTTTCCGTCGGCAATGCCCATGCGCTTCCACTCCGTTTCGTTGAACGTGCGATAGAGAAACAGATTGGCTTGCCTGACGACGTTCAACTCGTCAATCAAATCGCCGTAGTCGCGGGATTGAAATCGTGCGGTTTGCATGTAGGCGTTTTCGTCGTAGCCCGGCAGGGCGGTTTCGTCGGCGCGCGCAAGGCGCAAGGCGCGATAGGCGAAAATGCGCTCGGCGTCAATCAAGTGCCCGACGACTTCTTTGACCGACCACTTGCCTTCGGCGTAGCGATGAGAAGCGCGAAATTCAAGCGAGCGCAGGAACGATATGGTTTCAGGCAGTTGGCGCGTCAAGATCTGCACAATGTCTCCTTCTGGAACGCGCTCAATATAGGCTTGATAAAACGGCGCGTATTCGCACGAAGTCGGTCGTTCAGTCATTTCTAAAATTCAGTAAGAATGTGTAGCGTTTGTAGCGGCGTCATTGCCGGCAATGCCAAGCTCGTCAAAGTATGCAGACAAAACAAACGATTGTTTTTACGTGTCATTGAGAACGGAGTGAAGGGGAAGAATCCAAAATCGTTCATGGTTGATAGGGAAGCATTGAGCACACCACTTTTAACGCATAATGTTTCTCACTCGTTTGGATTGCTCGCTTGGCTCGGAATGACCACGATATCAAGACGTTTCGCTTCTCCGCTATTTTGTGTCGATACTTATCCGAGAAAGTAGTGCGCCGAGAGCTCAGCTCACAGGGCTGAGGTTTTTAGCCACATCGGTGCGATACGCTTCTATTGCGGGAAGTATCCCCGCTAATGCGCCCACAAGCGTTACCACAAGCAAGAGTCCAAGTTCCACAGGCACGCCGCCTATGACGCTCCAGAGCGAGACCGAAATTTCAATTCCCGTTTTCTCCAACACGAATCCTTTCAGCACGAGTGCGAGCACTTTGCTTAAGACAACGCCGAAGAGCGCGCCGAAAAAGGACGTCAGTGCCGCTTCAAGCGCGATGATGCTGAAAATTTTCGAGCGATGCGCACCCAAAGAGCGCAAAATGGCAATCTCGCGTCGGCGTTCCGCCAATGAGTTGTAGAGCGCAACCATCACGCCAATGAGCGCGACGATGATGACTAACGCCGTGATGAAGAGAAACGCCCAATCAATGTTGCCGACGATGTCAAAAAGATTTTTGATTTCATTGACCGCAAACGCGGCTTGTGCATGGGGCTCGCGATTGATTTTGTCGTAGAGTTGAAGCGAAAATATCGGGGCTTTGGCTTTAACTAAAATCGCCGTTACATCGCCTTCGGTTGGAACCGTGTGCTTGTGCTCATGCTTGTGGTCATGGTCGGGGTGCTCGTCGCCGTCGGTGTGAGGCGTGCCGTCGGAATGTTTGGATTTTTCTTTTGCGGATTGATGGTCGTGCTTGTGCTTGTGGTCGTGGTCGGGGTGCTCGTCGCCGTCGGTGTGGGGCGTGCCGTCGGAGTGCGTGTGATGGTGATGGGCTTGTGCCGTCATCTGAATTTGAATCGTATCTTTTTCAGGCTTGCCGTAAATGCGCTCAACGGCTTCTTTGCGCTCTGTTTCTTTGTCGTGTTCGTCATGCGCTTTCTCGTCGTGAATTGCCCAGACGGTCGGGAGCGAGGCATAAACGGTTTTATCGGCGGGCGTGCCTGTTTTTTTGAGAATTCCTACAACGGTGAAAGGGTCGTGTTCGTGCGCTTTGCCGATGTCGCCGCTTGATTCTTGCAAGCCGTGCGTGGCGACGAATTTATCGCCGAGTTTTAAGCCTGTTTTTTCCGCTACATCTTTGCCAATGACGGCGGCGTAAAGTTCATCGTCGTTGAACAAACGCCCTTCGGCGAGTTCGTAGCGTTTACCTTTGGCGTAATTAAACTTCGTGAAAAATTCCGTCGTGGTGCACACGATTCGGAATCCCTTGTAGTTATCGCCTAAGCCCATCGGAATGGCGTAGCTGACAAACGGGCTCTTGCGATACAGTTCATATACGCTGTAAGGCAAATTACCCGTCGGATTTCCCAGATGATAAACGGTGTTCAGAACGAGTTGGAGCGGCGAGCCTTTTGCGCCGAGAATCAGTTCATAGCCGACGCTGGTTTGGCTGAACTTTTCTTCGACCTGCCGCTTGATGTCGAGCGTAGCGGCAATTAGCGCGACGCCCAACGCAACCGAAAGTGCCGTCAGAACAACCGAAACTTTTCGCTGTGCGATGTTGGATAAAACGAGAGAAAAAATGCTCATACGTTGGTTGTCAATTTTGGAAAGATAACGTTAAGACTTTTACAACGACATAAAAAGTGCTCAACGCAGAACTTGAATCAACTATGGAACTTTTCATCATCACGATGGTCTCGCTGGCGGCGTCGGTGCTCACGCTGTTTTCAGGCTTTGGGCTGGGCACGTTGCTGATGCCTTTCTTCGCACTGTTTTTTCCGGTGGATTTAGCGATTTCCATGACGGCGGTCGTGCATTTGCTCAACAATGTTTTCAAATTAATTCTGGTTGGAAAGTTCGTTGATAAAGAGGTGGCGGTCAAATTCGGAATCGGTGCGCTGGTATCGGCGTTTGTTGGTGCGCTCTTTTTGGGAGCGATTTCAACGGTTGAGCCGATTTACGAGTATGAGGCGTTCAATCGCACGGCGAGCATTACGCCGCTGAAACTGCTGATTGCGACACTGCTCTTGATGTTCGTGTGGTTGGAGTCGCGTCCGACGCTGGAAGGCGTAACGATTGAGCGCAAGTATTTGTGGCTTGGCGGGGTTTTATCGGGCTTTTTCGGCGGACTTTCTGGCAATCAAGGCGCATTAAGAAGCATGTTTTTGCTCAAATGCAATCTCACAAAAGAAAGCTTTATTGCGACGGGCGTCGTGATTGCGTGCGTGATTGACGTGGCAAGATTGCTGGTGTATCGCGAGCGATTTACACTCGCCCTTGTCGAAGAAAACGCGGCAGTGCTTCTGTGGGCTTGTGCCGCCGCTTTCTTGGGTGCTTTCATCGGCGCAAGGCTCTTGCCGAAAATCACCATGCACGCCGTCCAACGCATCGTCGCCGTGATGTTGGTTGCCATTTCAGGGCTGATGGCGAGCGGACTCATTTAAGCGGCGCATTTAAGCAACAAACATTTCCTAACTTTGCACCTCACTTTCAAACAAACCGCTAATGACGCTGAAACAACTTGGATTTGCCATGCCGCCAGAGTGGGCGCATCACGAAGCGACCTGGTTTTCGTTTCCACATAAGCCTGAAACTTGGCCCGACAAACCGCTCGAACCCATTTGGGAAACCTTCATCGAATTTTTCCGATTCCTTGCGCCGCACGAAGAAGTGCACGTCAATGTGCTTGATGAAAAAATGGAATTTGACGTGCGCGAAATGGTCGCAAAAAGCGGCATCATTCGCGACGCCGTGCCGAACATTCACTACCACCGATTCCCGACCAACGATGCGTGGTGCCGAGACCATGGACCGATGTTCGTTCTGCGTCGCAACGGCGAGACGGTTGAAAAAGCCATTGTGGATTGGGGCTACAATGCATGGGGCGGAAAGTATCCGCCGTTTGATTTAGATGACGATATTCCGACGCGAATTGCAGAATGGAAACACCTGCCCGTCTTTTATCCCAACATCGTTATGGAAGGCGGTTCAATCGACGTTAATGGCAAAGGCTGTTTACTCACTACCACCTCGTGCCTGTTGAACCCGAACCGCAATCCGCATCTGACGCAATCGGAAATTGAAACCTATCTCAAAGAGTATCTCGGCGTTACAAAAATTTTATGGCTCGGCGAAGGTATCGCGGGAGACGACACCGACGGACACATCGACGACATCACGCGCTTCGTCAGCCCAGATACGATTGTAACCGCCATCGAAGACGATAAAAGCGACGAGAATTACGAACCCTTGATGGAAAACTACGAGCGGCTGAAAACCTTCACCGACCAAGACGGCAAGCCGTTCAACATCATCACCATTCCAATGCCGTCGCCCGTGTATGAACAAGGACAACGCTTGCCGGCGAGTTATGCGAATTTCTACATTGCCAACAACGTCGTGCTGGTGCCGACCTATCGCTGTGCAAATGATGTGAAAGCGTTAGAGATTTTGCAGCAGTGCTTTCCGACGCGGCGCGTGCAGGGCATTGATTGCACCGACCTCATTTGGGGGCTTGGCGCGATTCACTGCGTTACGCACGAAGAACCCTCGCCGGAGGCGATTGCGGATATTGACATCAACTAACGCCGTTCCAAGTTTTAACGCGACCGTTTTCAACTTCAACCGTTTGAAGCGGCGCGTGATTGCCTTTCTTGAAGGTTTTGAACGCGTCGGGGAAATCGCGCTTGGTGAGTTTCACTTCGCCGACACCTTGTTCATCGCACAAGAGCATTGAGGCGGCGGCTTTGTAGAGGCGCACGTTGCCGATAAGCCGCTTCACATTGGGCGCAAGCGGCGCAATTGGGCGTTTATCCAAAACAAGATAGGAAAGCGAAAGGTCGCGCAAATCAATGGCGAGCGCGCTTGAAAATTTCGCCCACTTCGATTCCGTGAAGGCTTCTTCGGGCGGCTTTGCAAAGTGATGACACCAATGACGCGCATTTTCAGGCAGAAGCATGCCGCACCGCGCTTGATGCACACATGGCGCAACAATTTGAAACGATTGCCTCAACACTTCCCGCACTTCTACCAATCGCGAGGCAATTTGCTTTTGGCTCGGCTCAACCCAAATCACACAAGTGGCATGCGCTAAGCGTTTGAGCAAGCGCGAGAGGTCGTCGTTTGAAAGTTCGTTCAGCACATGGCTTATTAAAACCGTTGCACCGCCTGCAACGTCGCCTTGTGCAAAGCGAATGGTCGGAAATGCCTGTGCAAGTTTTTTTGTAGCAAAGTCCTGCGCCAGTGCGGAGCGGTCGAAGAGCGAGATCTCAGAAATGGCAGAAGCGATGGGGCTTTGCAAGACTTTCTCTGTTGCAATCCCTGTGCCGCACCCCCAGTCGACGAGCGCGCCTTCGGGCAAACGCCACGCCCGTCGTTCAAGGTCTTGAAGCACGAAGTTCCATTTCCAACCGATGCGCTCGGCGAAGGTTTCGTCGTAAAGGGCGAGCAATTCTTCCGACGACCAATAATCCACTAAACCTTCACGCGCGTTCAAGAAGTGCGTGCGTAAGCGTGCAAGTTGCAGAAGGGTTTCTGATGTAAAGTTCATGGTAATCGCACAATTTCAATTTGTAAAATAAACTCTTTTATATTCGCTCGTTCTGTTTCTTTCCAATTAAACTTCTATCAACAATGACAAGCAACTCTTCAACACGCATACTTGCGCTGTGGTGCGCAGTTCTCTTTCTCTTCTCTGCCTGTGGCGGCGAAAACAAGCAAGCGCAATCGGGCGGCGCATCAAGCAAAACTTACAACTGGAAATTGGTTACATCGTGGGCGCCAAAGTTTCCCGTTTTGGGAGAAGGTGCAGAAAAATTCGCGCAGTGGGTCGATAGCGCGTCTGGCGGGCGGCTTCGCATCAAGGTGTATGGCGCAAACGAACTTGTGCCCGGCTTGGAAGTTTTCAATGCCGTCAGTGCGGGCACGGCTGAAATGGGGCATAGCGCGGCATACTACTGGTCAGGCAAAGTGCCGGCTTCGCCGCTCTTTGCGAGCATTCCGTTTGGATTAAATGCGCAACAGTTCAACGCGTGGTATTACAGCGGCGGCGGAAAAGAACTCTGGGAAGAAGCCTACGCCCCGCATGGCGTTGTGCCGTTCCTATGTGGCAACACCGGCGTGCAAATGGGCGGCTGGTTCAATAAAGAAATTAAATCTGTTAGTGACCTTAAAGGCTTGAAGATGCGCATTCCGGGCTGGGGCGGAAAAGTCATCACGAAAGCTGGCGGCTCGTCCGTTACGCTTGCCGCGACTGAAATTTACACCAGCCTCGAGCGCGGCGTCATCGATGCAACCGAGTGGATTGGACCATATCACGACTACAAACTCGGCTTGCATAAAGTCGCCAAATACTACTATTACCCCGGCTGGCACGAACCTGGCACCGCCTTTGAACTCATCGTCAATAAAAAAGCCTACGAATCCTTGCCGAAAGATTTGCAAGAAATCATCAGACTGGGCGCGACGTATTCCAACGTTTGGGTGCTTTCCGAATTTGAAGCCCAAAACAACGCCTACTTGCAGAAACTTATCAACGAGGAAAAAGTCCAACTCAAAGAGTTCCCGAAAGAAGTCTTGACGGAACTAAAAAAACTTGCCAAAGAAGTCGCCGAAGAAGAAACCGCCAAAGACCCGCTCGCCAAACGCACCTACGAAAGCATGATGGCATTCAAGAAGAATATCCTTTCGTGGAACAAACTGTCGGAAGATGCTATCCGACCTTATTTAGAGTGAGTTCGCCAAAGAACGGTAACGAACATTAGAGATGAGAACAATCGTGCATTTCATTTCGTCGCTCAACGAGCGCGTCGGCAAAGTCATATCGAGCTTAAATCTGCTCTTGATTATCATTGTTTGCATTGATGTGGTTGTGCGGTATCTCTTCAAGCAGTCGAGCGCGGCGTTTTACGAGTTGGAGTGGCACTTATTTGCCTTTGTGTTTTTAGTGGCGGCGGGGTGGACGCTTCGACACGAGCGGCACGTGCGCGTCGATATTTTCTACGCCAAAGCCAGCCCGCGCGTGCAAGCCGTGATTGACATTTTCGGTGTGCTACTCTTGCTCTTGCCGTTTTCGCTTACGCTGATTGCCACAGGCTTTCCTTACGCGCTCATTGCGTTTGAAAGCGGCGAAGGCTCTCCCGATACAGGCGGCTTGCCGTTCCGTTGGATTGTCAAATCGGCTATCGTGGTGGGCGCAGGATTGCTTACACTGCAAGGCGTGGCGATGCTTTTGGAGAAAGTGCTCGTTTTGATTGAAGAAAAAGAGAGAGCAGGGAAGGAGCGGTCGGAAGATGTCGCCTGAACTGCTCACGGTGTTGTTATTTTTGAGCTTGGTCGCCTTGATTTTGATAGGCTTTCCGGTTGCGTTCACGTTGGGCGGGCTATCGCTGGTGTTTGGGTATTTCGTGTTCGGCTTTGAGTTTTTCAATCTCTTGCCGATGCGCGTCTTCGGCATTATGACGAACTATGTGCTCATTGCTGTGCCGCTTTTCGTCTTTATGGGCGTGATGCTTGAAAAATCGGGCATTGCCGAGCGATTGCTCGATACGATGTCGCTTTTGCTTGGACGATTGAAAGGCGGCTTGGCACTTTCAGTGGTCGTAGTGGGGGCGTTGCTTGGTGCGACGACGGGCGTGGTGGGCGCAACCGTTACAACGATGGGACTGTTGAGCCTGCCAGCGATGCTCAAACGCGGATTCAGCAAGTCGCTTTCAACCGGCACGATTGCCGCCGCAGGCACACTCGGGCAACTTGTGCCGCCAAGCGTGGTGATGGTGCTCTTAGCCAGCGTAATGAACGTGTCGGTCGGCGATATGTTTGCCGCCGCGCTTGTGCCAAGTGTGATATTGGTTATGGTGTATTTGATTTACATCTACGCCGTTGCGCACTTCAAGCCCGAGCAAGCCCCGCCGATTCCTGCCAATGAATTGGCTTCATTTTGGCGCGAAGGCGCATTGGAGCGCATTGTGCGAGCGTTTGTGTTGCCCGCCGTGTTGGTTGTTGCAGTGTTGGGTTCAATTTACACGGGCATTGCGACGCCGACCGAAGCCGCCGCCGTCGGCGCGTTCGTCGCTACGGCACTCACCGCACTTGAAAAAAAACTCACATGGAACGTGTTGGCAGACGTCTGTAAGGAAACGACGTTTTTAACCTCGATGGTCTTCATCATCTTGGTCGGCGCAACGGCGTTCGGCTTGGTGTTCAGAGGCATTGGCGGCGACGATGTGCTGGTGCATCTGCTCGAAAGCACAGGGTTAAGCCCGCAACTCTTTTTAGCCTTCGTGCTGATTGGCATTTTCATTGCAGGTGCGTTCATTGATTTCATTGAAATCATTTTCATTTTTGTGCCTGTGATTACGCCCTTGCTCGTCAAATATGATTTCAATTTGATTTGGGTGGGCGTCTTGATTACGGTCTGCTTGCAGACATCGTTTCTCACGCCGCCGTTTGGCTTTACGCTCTTTTACCTTAAAGGCGTTGCGCCGCCAGAAGTAACAACGGGCGACGTGTATCGTGGGGTTGTGCCGTTCATTGCGCTTCAACTCTTGGTTGTGGCACTGCTACTTTTCTTTCCTGAACTTGCCTCGCTCGTTCCAACAGTGCGACGTTAAGTTTTTGTTGATGCAATAAATGTTATGAAATTTTAGAGTAATTTCAGCCCTTGTTGCCTGAATCAACAACCGAACACTCAATAACAAAACATTTCACAGCATGACGAAACAACGCTTCTTCATCGCCTTCCTTTTTCTCGCACTGTTTTCAGAGCCGATTTTGGCGGGAAATCCGTCGCCGTTTATGCGATACCTACCGCGTCAAGGAAATGTAGCCATTGCGGCACGCGGCGGATTGCTTTTTGCCAACGACCTATTTTTAGGGCACGCGACCCTCGCCTACGGCTTACGCAATGGCATTGCGCTGAACGGACACATCGGCTTTGGGCAAAATCCTTACGACCCCTACTTCGGCGGCGACCTTCGCATGACACTTTTCGCCAATCGTAGCGTCGGCTTTGATGCCTATTTCGGCGGACACGCCGGCGGGCTTGGAAGCGGCTTAGACTTCGGCGGAATTTTGGATTTCAATCTCGGGGGCATTGGATTTATCACGGGGATTGACGCCGACTACATCATGCAAGGCGCAAGCGCAACGCCAGTGAATCTATTTGTTGGATTAGACATTGGATTATCCAAAGGCACGCGGTTCGGCGTTGTCTCAGGGTTCGCACTCACGCAAACGGCAAAGAGCGAAATTACTGCCGGGTTTAACTTCTACTTCTAAACCGTTCATCACATCAAAAAAGGCGAAAACACTGTTTAGTCAGCGTCTTCGCCTTTTGCATGTCCAAAACCCATTGTGCCCTAAACCGTCGCTTCCACCAGTTCCGATTCGCGCTCAACATCGGCGAGCGTGCCGTGCGACGGATGGACGGTTATGACCACAAATTTGGATGTCGGCGTCTGGCTTTTATCCGCGTAACTGTCAATCGGCACAAGCACGTTGGTTTCAGGGAAGTAAGTCGCCGTGCATTGTTTAGGAATGTTGAACGGCACAACTACGAAATGCTTTGCCACGCGCTTTTCACCGTTGAAGTGGCTGACCAAATCGACAACATCGCCTTGCTTCAAATTCGCTTCGCGCATATCGTCTGGGTTCATGAAAATGATACGCCGACCGTTGTAAATGCCGCGATAGCGGTCGTCTAATCCGTAAATCGTTGTGTTGTATTGGTCATGCGAGCGAATGGTCATCATGATGTATTGCCCGTGTTCAAGGCGGTGAATAGGAATCGGGTGGACGGTGAAATGTGCTTTTTTGTCGCTGGTGTGGAAGACGCCTTCGCGTGCACCGTTTGGAAGATAGAATCCGGCTTTTTCTCGCACGCGCTCGTTGTAGCGTTCAAAGCCGGGAATCGTTTTTTCAATGAGGTCGCGGATTCGGTCGTAATCTTCAATCAGCCAATCCCAATCGACTTTGCTTCGAGAGCCCAGCGTGGCTTTGGCGATGCCGGCGACAATTGCCGGTTCGCTAAGCAAATGCTCGGAGGCAGGCGGCAGAGAGCCTTGAGACGAATGAACCACGCCCATCGAGTTTTCAACGCTCACAAATTGCAAACCACTCTTTTGCACATCGCGCTCGGTGCGTCCCAGACACGGCAAAATCAAGGCTTCTTTGCCCGTGATGAGGTGGGCGCGATTGAGTTTGGTTGAAATATGAACGGTCAGATTGGTATTGCGCAAGGCTTTTGCGGTGTAGTTCGTGTCGGGCGTTGCTGAAAGAAAATTTCCGCCCATTGCAATAAAGACTTTGACCTTGCCTTCATACATGGCTTTGATAGATTCAACGACATCATAACCGTGCTTTTGAGGCGGTTCAAAGCCGAAAACATTTTTCAGTGACTCTAAAAAAGCAGGGGCAGGTTTTTCATAAATGCCCATGGTTCTATCGCCTTGCACGTTGCTGTGTCCGCGCACAGGGCAAAGTCCTGCGCCCGGCTTTCCAATTTGTCCTAAAAGCAAGTGCAAGTTGGTAACGGTTTGGATATTGGCGACGCCGTTTTTGTGTTGGGTCAAGCCCATCGCCCAGCATGAAATCATGCGTTTAGCGTTTTTGATGAGGTCTGCCGCTTCTTTGATTTGCTCGCGCGAAATGCCACTTTGTTCGGTAATCGTGTGCCAATCGGTGGCGCGCAGGTCGGCAATAAGGGCGCCGTAGCCGGTGGTATGTTCTGCGATAAATTTTTTATCGAAGACGTTTCCGGCTTTTTCTTCTTCTGCCAAGAGTTCTTTCATGATGCCTTTGAAGAGCGCGAGGTCGCCATTGATGCGCACTTGAAGGAAAAGATGTGCGAGTGCAGTGCCCTTGCCCAAAAGGTCAAGCGGGTTTTGCGGGTGTTTGAACCGCTTTAAGCCTGTTTCGGGAAGTGGATTGATGTGAATGATTTTCGCACCGTTGCGCACGGCGGATTGAAGTGCGGAGAGCATGCGCGGGTGGTTTGTGCCCGGATTTTGTCCAATCACCAAAATCACATCGGCTAAATCAAAGTCGGAAAGTTTGACGGTGCCTTTGCCGATACCGATGGTTTCTTTCAAGCCGATGCCGCTCGATTCGTGGCACATGTTCGAGCAATCGGGCAAGTTGTTCGTTCCGAATTGGCGTACGAAGAGTTGATACAAAAACGCCGCTTCGTTGCTGGTTCTGCCCGACGTGTAGAAGACGGCTTCGTCAGGCGAGTTGAGCGAATTGAGATGTTTGCCGATAAGGTCAAAGGCTTCGTGCCAAGAGATGGGTTCGTAGTGTGTGGCACCTGGACGCAAGTGCATCGGTCCGACAAGCCGACCTTGTTTGCCGAGCCAGTAATCGGTGCGCTTTGAAAGTTCATAGACGGAGTGCTGGCGGAAGAAGTCAGCCGTAACGCGCTTTGTAGTGGCTTCTTCGGCGACGGCTTTTGCGCCGTTCTCACAAAATTCGGCGACGGCGCGGTGCTCGTCAGGGTCAGGCCATGCGCATCCGGGGCAATCGAATCCGCCCATTTGATTGACTTCCAAAAGCATCTTCATGCCGCAAGCAACGCCCATTTCCGTAATGGCGTGCTTCGTCGCGCTCACAACGGCGGGAATGCCTGCCGCAACTTCTTTAGCTTTGCCGATTTTCAAGGCTTCGTCGTCAGGGAAAACTGGTGTCGTGGCAACGGGCGCAGGCGTTTGTTCGAGGGATTTATCGTTTGCGCTTCCTTCGTGGTCAAATCGGGCACTCATAATTTTACAGATGGTTAGTGGTTTGATGTTGATAGAGAACTCTGCACTCGATGTTCAGCACTTGTGTCCAGCTTCGACGGCTGGGTGCGCGTAGTTGTCAGATTCGTCTTCGTTTGGGCGTGCCGTCAGGCATTGAAAGTCTTTCTCGACCAAGATGTAAAGCGACTCGCCGTTCTCGAGCGGTTGATTTGCCTCGAATCCGACTTCTTCGGTCTCGACCCAAGTTTTAGCAAGGGCTTTGGGCAGATAAACGGTGATGGTGCAATGTTCCATCGTTGCTGAAAGCGACGGCACATCGGAAACTTGCATCGCATATTTCAAGCGGGCATTTGCGCCGAAGTGAATTGCGTCCTCGACATAGCCCTCGCGTCCAATTTTCGCGACTTCCGATTTTGAGAGTCGCAAGCGCAGGGTATTTCCTTTGATTCGCAGTTTCATCGTGTTAAATCCGTTATGGTTATTGGCGTTTCGGTTTCAACTCTTTCATCATAAACCATTGGTCGCCCAAGTCTTCTGCGCCGTTGTGGAAGAAGCCATTTTTGAAGTAGAAGCGTTTGCCGATTTCGTTTTGCTTATGCACGAAGCAGAAATACTTTTCCGAGCCAGTGGCAAGTGCAAAATTTTCGCCGAGTTCGAGCAAGCGTTTGCCGACGCCTTTGCCGATGTAATCGGGGTGAAGGTAAATGCGGCGCAGTTCTAAGCCTTTTTCGCAGAAGCCGAAGTTGCAGAAGCCAATAACGCGCTCGCCGTCTAAGGCGACATAGAAGCACATTTCACCCGACTCAATTTTGTCGATGAGTTTCAGGAGCGATTCTGGTTCAAAATCCTTGCGCACCATTTGTTCAATCATCTCGTCGGTAAAGACGTTTTTGTAGGTTTCTCGGAATGAGTATAGGGCGGTTTCATAGATGCCTTGTGCGTCTTTGGGCTCAAAGGTGCGGAAGGTGATGCGCTCGCTCAAAACAGGTTTCTTGACGCGCCAATCGCTGGCGTAGATGTTGAATCGGTTGGGTCTCAAAAATCCAATCAGGGTCATATCGAATTCATCGGCGAGTTCAACGGCGAGGCTCGAGGGCGCGCCGACGGCGCACAGCATTGGAATGCCCGCCATCACGGCTTTTTGCACGAGTTCAAAACTGGCTCTGCCGCTCACCAAAAGAATCGTGCGTTCAAAATGATGTCCCGATAAGAGTCCTGCGCCGATGAGTTTGTCGAGCGCATTGTGCCGACCGACGTCTTCGCGCACGCAGAGCAAATTTCCATTCAGCTCGAAGAGAGCAGCGGCGTGCAATCCGCCCGTTTGGTCAAAAATTTCTTGCGATTGGCGAAGCGTTTGAGGAAGGCTGTAAATCAAATCGGCAGATACGGCAAACGGCTCTTTCCATCGCGCAGGACACGAATCCGCCAAGCGCACCGCGTTGATTGAGGCTTTACCGCATACGCCGCAACTCGACGAGGTGTAAAAGTGCCGTTGCAACTTCTTGAAATCAACTTCAACCGTCGGCTTTAAGACCACGCGAATGATATTCTGGTGCTGAACTTTTTGGAGAGAAGGATAGTGATAATGAATGTCGTAAATATCGGAGAGGGAAGAAATAATGCCTTCGCTAAAGAGAAACCCAACCGCAAGTTCAGTATCGTGTGAAGGGGTGCGCATCGTAACCGAAAGACTTTTGACGGTGGAAAATCCGTTCTCAAAAGCGGCGACTTGAATTTCAAGAGGCTCTTCAACGGCGAGCACGTCTTGCGACTTTTCAATCACACTGCCGTGAAATTTGTGAATTTCAAACGATTGAACACTGCGCGTCATGGCTTCTCCATTGTCTAATTGGACAGTTGAACTCAACTGCTGTGGGATATGATTTGATTGAATCTAAATAAACGACTTGACAAATTTTAATCGTTTCAAAGTTGCTTGATGTATTTGCAAAGCCGTTATGGAGTTAGAGCGTGTGCGAAGTTCTGATATGATGTGTTTTTGCAAAATTAATGGCTTCGCTGTAGCCGGCGTCGGCGTGGCGCAGAATGCCCATCGCGGGGTCGCTACTCAGCACGCGCGAAAGTCGCTTATCCATCGCGGGTGTGCCGTCGGCAACGATAACCATACCGGCGTGAATAGAGTATCCGATTCCGACGCCGCCGCCGTGATGCACGCTCGTCCAACTTGCGCCGTTGACGGAGTTGATGAGCGCATTAAGGATTGGCCAATCGGCAATCGCGTCGGAGCCGTCTTTCATGGCTTCGGTTTCGCGATTTGGCGAAGCGACACTGCCACAATCCAAGTGGTCGCGTCCAATCACAATCGGGGCTTTGACTTTGCCTTTGCGAACAAGGTGATTGAAGAGCAATCCTGCTTCTTCACGCGCTTTGTAGCCGAGCCAACAAATCCGTGCGGGCAAGCCTTGAAACGCCACGCGCGTTTGGGCTTTTTCAATCCAGCGTTTGAGCGACGCATTGTTCGGGAAAAGCTCGAGAATCGCTTTATCGGTCTCGTAAATGTCTTGTGCTTCGCCGCTTAATGCCACCCAACGAAACGGACCTTTGCCTTCACAAAAAAGCGGACGAATGTATTCAGGCACAAAGCCCTTGATGTTGAAGGCATCCTCGACGCCCATCTTGACGGCTTGTCCGCGAATGTTGTTTCCGTAATCGAAGGTAATTGCGCCCATTTTTTGAAGGTCAAGCATGGCGCGAACGTGTTGGGCAATCGATTCCAACGCGCGTCGCTTATAGACTTCGGGCTGTTTTTGACGAAGCTCGTTCAAATCTTCATCGCTTGAAGCTTGAACAGGAATGTATCCGACGAGTTCATCGTGAGCAGAGGTTTGGTCGGTGAGAATGTCGGGGACGAAGTTTCGGCGCACAAGTTCGGGCAGAATTTCCGCCGCGTTACCTAAAAGTGCGACGCTACGAGCGATTCGATTTCGTTTGTAGGTCTCGACTTTTTTCAGGGCGGTGTCCAAGTCGGTCTCCATTTCGTCGACGTAGCGCGTTTGCAAGCGTTTTTCAATTCGGGCTCTATCGACTTCGATGGCAAGGACGGTGGCGTTGTTCATGGTGCCGGCAAGCGGTTGTGCGCCGCCCATGCCGCCAAGTCCGCTGGTGAGAATCAGCCGCCCGGAAAGGTCGCCGCCGAAATGTTTTTGAGCGCACGCGGCGAAGGTTTCGTAAGTGCCTTGTAAGATGCCTTGTGTGCCAATGTAAATCCAACTGCCGGCGGTCATTTGTCCATACATCGTCAAGCCCATGGCTTCGAGCCGACGAAATTCGTCCCACGTCGCCCACTTTGGCACAAGCATGGAATTGACAATCAAGACGCGCGGGGCTTCTTCGTGCGAGCGCAAAATGCCGACGGGCTTGCCCGATTGAACCAGCAATGTTTCATCATTTTTGAGCGATTGAAGCGCGCGCAAAATGGCGCGATAGGCTTCAGGGTTGCGAGCAGCTTTGCCAGTGCCGCCATAGACGATGAGCTCTTCAGGACGCTCGGCGACTTCGCTATCCAAATTGTTTTGAATCATTCGATACGCCGCTTCTTGATGCCAACCCTTGCAGGAAAGCGATGTGCCGCGCGGCGCACGTTGCGGTGGTAGTTTTTCGGTCATGGTTAGAAATGTTAAAATTGCTCGCGTAAACTACGCTAACAGCATGAAAAAAAACTCGCGCCATATCCAGAAAGAAATTGATGCACAACTTCGCCAAGCCTCATCGCTGCGCTTCACAAATCCACGACAAGCCCTTTGCTTGCTCAAAGAAGCTCTAAACGCCGCTAACGCCATAGAAGACCCCCGACGCACTGCCAAAACACATGTAGCACTTGCAACACTGCACTATGATAGGGGCGAATTAGACATGCTTGAAAAACACTGCCACAACGCAATGCAACTTGCGCCGGAAGATTTTACACTCTGCGGCGACTGCAAAGTGCTTTTAGGATTAGCCCAATGGCAAAAAGGCAACCACGCCTGTGCGCTCGAGCACTACCTTTCCGCTATCCATCTTTGGAAACAAGCAAAGATGAGTGATGAGCCGTTTCGCGACCGCAATATCAAGGCATTCGTCAACATCGGGCATCTCTACACTGAAACCGGCGATTATGAAAAAGCCCTCGATTATTACTTCAAGGCACTTTCGCTTTTGAACGAAGAAACCGACGCACACACGCGCTCAACGATTCAAAGAAGCATCGGCTCGGTCTATGAGTATTTGCACGAGTTTGAGCGTGCCATCGAGTTTTTCAGGCATTCGCTTCACATCGTCAAAGAAACGAAAGATGCGATTGGCGAAAGCGTTACGCGTTACAATCTTGGCAATACGCTGTGGCTGAAAGGCTGTTTGAACGAAAGTTTAATCGAACTTGAACACGCCGCCGATTTAGCCAAAGCGACGGGCGATAAGCGTGTTGAAGTCGCCTCGCTCGTTATTCAAGCCGCGGTATATGCCGAACTCAATAAGAGAGACGAATTTGAAAGATTGACTTCAACCCTGCTTGAAACAGTTGATGCGCTGGGAATCGCCGATATGCAAGTGAAAAGTCGTGAGATTTTAGCCAAGTCGCACCTCAAACTCAATCAACCTCAAAAAGCCTTGCCACTCTTCGAAGAGGAATTGCGCTTTCGCAGAAATTCACCATTCAAGCCGCAGAGGCAGAAGCCTTGCAAGAACTTTCAAAGTATTACGAGGGTCTGGGAGACTTCAAGCAAGCACTTATATGCTTCAAAAGAGCCGTTGAGATATTAGAAAAGCAACGGACAGCAGAAGCGAAACGGAAACTTGCCATGTATGAAGTCGAACGGCGTGTCAATGCGCTTGAAGCCGAGCGTCAACGGCTTGAAAGCGAAGTGAAAGCACTGCGCCGCGATTTGAATAAGAAAACCACATTAACCGAAAAAGAGCAAAAGCAACTTTTCAGCCGCCTTCAAGTTGTCAATTCTGAATTTTCAAAACGGCTAAAAGAACGCGCACCCGAAATCTCGTCCGCAGAGTTTAAAGTGGCTCATTTAATTCGCGGGGCGATGACAACGAAAGAAATTGCAAAAGTGCTACAAGTCAGCCCGCGCACCATTGAAACGCATCGCGAAAACTTGCGCAAGAAGTTGGGCTTGAATGAAAAACAGTCGCTTGCCGCCGAACTTCAAACCATTTGACGGCGTCGGGTTGTAAAATGTCGTCTCCGTAGAAAATCCGTATCGCTCACCTTTTTGCTCCAACCTATTTTTTGCCAAATCAAACGAAAGTTTCAGACGATATGGCAAGGTCAAAAAATCTTGTGACAGCCGAGCCGACTAAACCGCAAAAGTTAGAAGCGCAACATCAGATATTTCTTCAAACACTTGCACAGCGATTTCCAACGCTCACTCAAACCGAGCGACGTGTGTGCGTGCTTCTGGCAAAACACTTGCGCACAAAGGAAATCGCCGTTCAGATGGGCATCGGCGAGCGCACCGTTGAAACCCATCGCCAAAACATTCGACGCAAACTCGGCGTGCCGAAAGGCAAAGAGTTGAGCGCGTTTTTATGCACGATTTAAACTGTAAAAAAATTTAATAAAGGAGGCAAGTATGAAAAACACTCTAAAAATTCTGCTTACTGCACTGATGTTTGTGCACTTCCCTTTGAAGGCACAGACGACTGAAATTTCGTTCTTCGGCAATTGGGAAGCATTGATTGGATCAGGTGGCGGAAATGGGGCAAGTAATCCAATTCAAGCGATGGTCGTGATTGGAAGCGATATTTACATTGGGGGCTCTTTTACGCAGGTTAATGTGGGAGGAAGTGTCGTAAATGCTAACTACATCGCACGCTATAACACATTGACAAATACGTGGAGTGCCCTTGGTACAGGCGGAGGAAATGGACTGGACGGCACAGTTTCGGCTTTGGCAACGGACGGCACTTTTTTGTATGTCGGTGGCTCCTTTACAGAAGCGAACTCTGGCGGCCCGACGGTAACAGTAAGCAACTTGGCTCGATTCAACCTATCAACAAATGCTTGGCAAAACGTGGGAAGTGGTGTCAACGGATCAGTCTATTCACTTGCAATCTCAGGAACAAATCTATTTGTAGGTGGTAGCTTCAATCTTGCAGGCGGAAGTACTCTAACGCGAGGGATAGCACGACTTGATTTAAGTAGTTAAGTAGTTCCACATGGAATTCTCTTGGTTCACAAAGCGTCTTGCAATTAGGAGCGTCGGTTTATACGTTAATAATTGAGGGCGATACGCTCTTTGTGGGCGGTCTCTTTTCAACCGATAACGGTTCAAATTTCAATGCGATTGCTCGCGTGAATTAGCAAACGAATCAATGGTCTAAGTTGGGTGCGGGTTTCGGCAACGGATTAGGCTACATCGGTTCAGTCACAGTGCCGCCATTGGTATATGCGATTGTCGTTTCAGGTGATACGGTTTATGTTGGTGGTAGGTTCAATAGAGCCAATCAAGGTGGGGCGCCTGTAACAGCCAACCACTTAGCATTATTCCGACGCTCAACAAACGAATGGCTTCCCGTGTTGAGTGGCACATCGAACGGTGTGGCAAATATCGTCAGCACACTTCTCTTGAATGGACGACAGTTGATTGTCGGCGGAAACTTCTTGGGTGCGGGTAACATCAGTGCCAATCGTATTGCTGTATTGAATACTTCTTCTCACGCTTGGACCTCTTTAGGAAGCGAATCGGGAAACGGTGTAGGCGGCGTAGTTGGAATTCCAAGTCCTATAAACTTCCCCAGTGTGAATGCGTTAGTTAGGCTGGGTAGCGACATTTATGTTGCAGGATATTTTCTTCAGGCAAATGAATCCGGCGTTGTTGTTAACGCAAACCATATTGCACGGTATCGTAGTAGCGTGCCAAGTGCAACAAATTCACAAACAGTTGCTTCAAACGGCGTTTTTAGTTTCCCACTTACGGGAGTAAGTATTGCATTCAATGGCGTATCAGGTAGTGGAACTTGCGTCGTAGAGCGTTACGACTCGTCAGCCAGCAATCTTGTATTTGCAGGGACTCCGCCAACAAACATCAGTCGATATCGCTTCCTGATTAAGCCAATAGACTTCTCATTTACAAGTGCAGAGTTACGATTTAATCGCAATCAAATTCCAAATTCAGGAATTACAAATGCACAAACAGTTAATGTCTATCGGCGTGCAACGCCTGGTGTTGGCACGTTCAGCCCGTTGTCGAATACGTTCGACCCTGCCTTCCCAGATGAGGTCCGTGCGACTACAACAGCGTTTTCTGAGTTAATTTTGGGCAGTGATGATGCGAACAATCAACTCCCAGTCGAGCTCGTGGAATTTGTGGGTCGCAAAGTAAGTGAGGGCGTTCAACTCCTTTGGCGCACCGCATCGGAACTGAACAACGCCGGCTTTGAAGTGGAACGCAAATCCGAAAGCACAACTTGGAACACGCTCGGCTTCGTCAGAGGTGCTGGCACCGCGACCGAAGCACAATCCTATTCGTTCTTGGATAACTCCGCATCAGGCAAAGTGCAGTATCGCTTGAAGCAAATTGACTTTGACGGACAGTTTGAATACAGCCCCGTCATTGAAGTCGACGCCGGCTTGCCGAAGCAATTCACGCTTTCGCAAAACTATCCGAACCCGTTCAACCCGACGACGGTCATCAGTTACCAACTTCCGACGGCAAGCACCGTTTCGCTCAAAATCTACGATGTGCTTGGAAAGGAAGTGGCAACCTTGGTGAATGGTCGGCAAGAGGCGGGGACATACAATTTCAATTTCAATGCGAGCAATTTGGCAAGTGGCATTTACTTCTACCGTTTCCAAGCGGGTAATTTCGTGCAGGTAAGAAAAATGATGTTGGTTAAATGAAAAGATTTGCTGTTTGAAAAACTTTTCAAGCCGCTCGTTCCCTCATGAGCGGCTTTTTTTTAGACAAAAAGCATCTGTTCAAATTCTCGCACGAGTTGCATCGTCAAATTCCGACGGTCGTATTTTTCTACGACCTCTTTCGGCGGCACGGGAAGCGTTCCAGACTTCCACCGCTCAAAGAGCAACAACAGTTTCTCGGCGATTTCATCGGGATTTTTCGGGTGAGCGACAACGCCGTTGGCTTCGAGAATAAACTGCTTCGATGCGCCATCGGGCATAATCCCAAAAAGCGTGCGCTCACAGGCAACATATTCAAAGAGTTTGCTTTGCGTGATGGTCTGAATATGCTTGACGTCGGATTGCGTCGCCCAGAGCACATCGGCTTGAAAGTTTTCCGCCAGCGCGTCGTGATGCGATTTATAGCCCTCGACTTGAACCAGCCCATCAAGCCCCAGCGACTTTGCAACCTTCATGTATTCCGTCGGAAACAACCCAACAAACCGTGCTTCAACTTTTTGGCCAAGTTCGGAATTTTTTTCAATCGCTTTTTTCAAGCCCAAAAAGAACGGCTTCGGCGAGCGTTCCGAACTATGCAACGTGCCTGAATAGAGCAATCGGAACTTGCCGGTATTGGCACGCACTTTCGGCACGTGCTCAAAATCTTTCGCATCGTAGCCATGCGAAATAATCGCAATATCTTTGTGCGTAAGTTTTCCGCGATAAAGGCGCAAGAAATGTTCTTTCAAGACGCGATTAACGGCAACGATTTTATCGACGCCTAAAACGACTTGCTCCTCCAATCGCTCGTGCCGCCGACGATGAAACGGCGTCGGATAAATGTGAAGCGGATTTTCAACCCAAGGGTCTCTGAAATCCACAACGGTCGGAAGTTGATACTTCTTGCGAAGTTCGAGTGCAATCAAATGCGAAGTAAAGGGCGGCGCAGTTGAAAAAATCAGGTCAATGTCGCCGTGCGCGGCAATAATCTCGCTTGCCTTTTGCAAAGCGAATTTCTTCCAACCAATTTTATTGTCGGGAATGAAAAACAGTTGGCTGAAAAAATGCGTCAAGTGCCGCAGGAACGGATTTGGCAACTTGAACTGCTGTGAATGCGTGAGCGATGCCGCCGCCTTTGTGATGTCTTTGGTTTCCGTGCGATAAATCTCGATGTGCGACATATCAAGCTCACGAAGAAGCGTTTCGTCGTAAGCGTAGTAAGCCGTAGGCGTAATCGTCAGCACAATCGGCTTCCAACCAAATTCAGGCAAATACTTCACGAATTTGAGCGTGCGTTGAACGCCCGAAAGCCCCATCGGCGGAAAGTAGTATGCAATCACCAACACTTTTTTCATAACTTTTTCTGAACCTTGAGTATGTATGCGCTCTGAACTGGACGAGGAAAGCGATTTGAGAGAAACGAGTTGAGACAATGCCATAACTAAAATGATTTACAGTTAAACAGTCATCTACGTTCTGCCTGATTCGGCAACGAGTTGTGGGCGCAGCAATGTAAGTTGTGTAGTCTCTCGAGGAATGTTGCAGGTGATTTGAGTAAAAACGAACTTTTCGCAAATGTAAAAATTTTTTCTCACTTCTCTGATGTTCCAACCAGAAATTTGATTGAACAATCCAAATTCAACCATGGCAAAAGAACCGACCGAAGCCTCGCTCAAAAAAATGTGGAAATACGTCGAGCATTATTGGGAAAAATCGGGCACGTTTCCACACCCTGATAAATCCGTAACGGAAGTCGTCGTCAAAGGCTTGGCGCAACATGTCGATGAACTCGGCAAGCCGCTCTGTCCATGTAATTTTTACGCCGATAAAAAAGCCGAAGCCCAAAAGCGTGAGTGGATTTGCGCCTGCGAAGAAATGAAGCTCTACAAGTATTGCCACTGTTTGCTCTTTGTCAATCAAGACGGATTGCCGATTACGGAATACTTGCCCGAAGACCACGAGGGACGGCAGATTTACGGCGTTGTCAAAGACCCAACGCCAGATAAAGGACGCGAAGGCACGAAAGTAACGCACCCGAATCGCCACCCGTCAACTTCGTCGTAGCGCGCAAATCGCTTTGGCGGGCGGGTGAACCCGCCCACAAGCAGAAGCGACTTCACGCGTTGCAACGTCGTGCCAACAGAACATGCGTCAAAATCTGTTTGGTGCTGAACTTGTTGTTGCGGTTTTCGCCTCCTCGGCATACTTCAATACGCCCTCCTGATTGGATTGACGAGCTGCCGCGTCGCTCACACTAAACTGCGTCGCTCAAGCTCGTGAAGGTGAAGTCGCGAATGCGCATCGGTGGCACGAGGTTGCCGTTCAAGCGTTCGGGCTTGCCGAGTGCATCGAGGTTATTGAGCATAATGATTGGGCTTTCGTTGAAGCGCATGTTTTTGATGGCGTATTGAATCTTGCCGTTCTCAATGTAGAATGTGCCGTCGCGCGTCAGACCTGTGTAGAGCAGGGTTTGCGGGTCGACGCTTCGGATATACCACAGCCGCGTAACCAGAATCCCTTTTTTAGTGTCTTTGATAAGGTCTTCAAGACTTGCTTGTGTGCCTTCGACAATCACGCCGCTTGGGAACGCGACGGGTTTAACGCCCTTTTGAGATGCCCAATAGCGGTCGTAGACGAGATTTTGAAGCACTCCGTTTTGAATCCAGACGGTTTTTTCGCGTGGTAAGCCATCGCCTTGCCAAGTTTGTGCGGGAATATCGGGGTGTGTGGGGTCGGAATAAATCGTGATACGTTCATCGACGATTTTCTCACCGATTTTATTGCCGCCCCCTTTTTTGGAAAAGAAACTTCTGCCTTCGTCGGCGGCGCGCGCGCCAAGCGAGAAGACGAGATTATTAAGCAAGCCTTCGTCTGAAACGAGTGCCGCTGGTTCAAGAATGACGGTGTATTTGCCCGGCTCAATCGCGCGCGGATTGCGTGAAAGTTCCGCCTTGCGGACGGCGATTTCAGAATCTTCTTTTGGACGGAACTTCGTTACATCGTTGTAATCTTTGACCGCGTAGCCCGACCCTGTGCCGTCGCTCGTGCGCACGGTGAGCGTAAATTCAAGTCCTGTGGATTGGTTGTAAGCGAAAAGCCCTTTAGAATTTGCCATAGCGGAAAAATTCACGCCGTCTTCAAAAAAACCTGCCGCCACCATGCCGAGTTTTTCCGCTTGAGAGATGCCTTCATGGGCGACGTTGGCGCGATACTCCGGCGTGATACGTGCCGTCGATTCAAAGTAAGTTTGTGAGTCCAAATATGTTTGCGGTTCTAAGAACGGCATGGCTTCGGGATTTTCAGGCGCAAGTCGAGCAAGCTCTTCGGCGCGGCGCACGCATTTCTCGATGGACGCGTCGTCAAGTTCATTGGTGGACGCACTGCCGATGCGCTTACCGAATTTTGCACTCACGCTCAAATTGACGTTCTCGCCGAACCCGCTTGTCGTAATCGTGTTGCGGGCGTAGCGCACATTACCGCTGATGTTGCCGCCCAAATTCACTTGGCACTCCTCCGCCTTTGAGAACGAGAGTACTTTGTCAAGAATTTTTTTGGCTTCTTCTTTGGATAAAACAGACATGGTTTAGATGTTGGATTTTGGAAGTCGGAGTGCATATCGTCCGACTCACCATCGGTTAAATTCGCTTGAATTAAATTCGTTTGAATCTTACTTCTTGGTTTTGCACAGTTGTCTGATGCAGTTCTGCCTCAAACATTTCGCGCGGTGTTAATCACATTAACATTATTGAAGCGTGTGGTCGAACTGCCGTGTGAAACTGCGCTTACCTGTCCGGGCTGACCTTTGCCGTCGAAGAAACTGCCACCCAAGCGATAGTCGCTTTCATCGCAAATTGCCACGCAACTGTTCCAAAATTCTTGGGTGTTGGATTGATAGGCGACGTCTTTAAGCATGCCCACGATTTTGCCGTTCTTAATTTCATAAAACAGTTGCCCTGTAAATTGGAAGTTGTAGCGTTGTTGGTCGATGGAGTAGGAACTGCCGCCGACGATGTAAATGCCTTTTTCAACGCCTGCAATTATTTCGGCGACGGAAAGTTTCGTTTTGCTCGGTGCAAGCGAGACATTCGGCATGCGTTGAAACTGAATTGAGCTCCAACTATCGGCATAGCAACAGCCGTGCGATTCGGTTTCGCCGAGAATATGAACTTGGTCGCGAATGGCTTGATAGTTGACAAGCGTTCCGTCTTTGACCAAATCCCATCGTTTGGTGGTAACGCCTTCGTCGTCGTAGCCGACGGCACCGAGCGAAGTCGGTTGGGTTTTATCGGCGAAGAGATTGACGATAGAACTGCCATAGTTGAACGATTTACTTTGCCACTTGTCGAGCGTAGCGAAACTGGTGCCGGCATAATTGGCTTCGTAGCCGAGCACGCGGTCAAGCTCGAGTGGATGTCCAACCGATTCGTGAATGGTAAGCCAAAGGTGCGAAGGGTCTAAGACCAAATCGTATTTGCCCGGCTCAACGGACTTGGCTTTAAGTTTTTGTTGAACGTGTTTAGCGGCAAGCACGGCGTCTTCAATCATATTGTAATACTTGCCGTAGCCCATCACGCCTTCGGGCAGTTGATACTTGCCTTCGGGACGCGCCGAGAGATACTCGTAGCCCATGCCCATCGGCGCGGCAAGTTCAGAGCGCGATTGAAACTTGCCAGTCGTTTTGTCAATCACGGTTACGTTGAAGGTAGGCCAGATGCGGTGAATGTCTTGCTCGATGTAAGAGCCATCGGTAGAGGCAAAATACTTTTGTTCATTGACCAAAAAGAGCGAGGAGCTGACAAAGTTCGCGCCGTTTTTTAGTGCCGCATCATTGACGCTCAACAGAAAATCGGTCTTTTCTTTGATGGGCACTTCGAAGGCATTTTTTTCAATCGGTGTTTTCCAACTGACTTCGCCGAGTGCCTTCGTCGGTGCAAGTTTAACAGGCTCTTTCTGAAATTTGGAATTGGCTTTTGCGATAGCGACGGCGGTTTCTGTTGCTTTCTTAATGCCATCAACCGTTACGCGGTTGGTTGCGGCAAAGCCCCAAGTGCCGTTTGCAATCACGCGAATGCCGACGCCGAAGGATTCCGTGTTCTGAATGCCCTGAACCTTGTTTTCTCTTGTGAAAACGAATTGGCGCAGATAGCGACCGATTCGAACGTCGCAGTAACTTGCGCCGTTTGATTTCGCCGTGTTCAGTGCAACATCGGCAAGCCGCTTTTTATCGGCAGTGGATAAGACGGGCGTAACGAGTTCCGTCTCGGAAATTTCTCTGCCAAAAGACGGGAGCGGCAAGAGCATTGCGCCCGCTCCAAGTGCCGCAAGTTGAATGAAGTCTCTACGATTCAAGTGTGCGCTCCTTGTTGGTTCAAGTTGAAATTGAAATGAAATGAATTTGAAATGAACGCTAAGCGGGGAAAAAGATAATGTTTTGACGCGAAGAAAAAAGCAAAAGTTTCAAGTCGTCGCCTTACAGATTCATGGCGTTAGTTCGAGCAGGTTGAATTTTTGCACTCGATTTTTGTAAATAGACGCTCTTTAAGTTCAAACACATCATTGATTGAAAAAAGCACCGTCTAAACCGAACGTCGTCGTCTACACGGACGGCGCGTGTGAAGGCAACCCCGGACGCGGCGGCTACGGCGTCGTCATGCTTTTGGGAAAAAAACGCAAAGAACTTTCAGGCGGATTCCAACGCACGACCAACAACCGAATGGAACTTCTCGCCGCCATTGAAGCCCTCGCCGCACTCAAACAGCCGTGCAACGTCAAACTCTACTCTGATTCAAATTATGTGGTGAATGCAATCAACCAAGGGTGGGTTCACGCGTGGCAACGCAAAGGCTGGCGCAATTCGCAAAACAAACCAACGCCAAACGTGGATTTGTGGAAACGCCTATTGGCTCTGTGCGAGCGGCACAACGTTGAATTTATTTGGGTGAAAGGACATTCCGGCGTAGAAGAAAACGAGCGATGCGATGCGCTCGCCGTTCAAGCCGCTCAACAGCCGAACTTGCCCATCGACGAAGGCTACACTACTCGCGCTGGTGCGTCGTGATGTTTCCCGATGCGTCCCATTTCAAAAAGAGCGTGGTTTTTCTATCCATTGCCAGTTCATAGCAACCGCTTCCATCACGGTCGAGCCGCAAGGTTTCTTCTTTGACGTGCGACGCAATCAGCCGTTTGAGCGTAAAGTGCGAGCCGTCTTTGATTTTTCGCCATCGCATAGCCATCAGTGAAAGTTGAAAATTGCTGTCGCTGTAAAGTGCGATTCGTCCGATATTTGCGCCTTCAGTAACCGCAACCTCATAGCTTTTCACGCCGAGCGGATTGTCGGTGGTGAAAATCCCTTTGGCAACGAAGGCGAACTTTTCAATGGAATTGACGAGCGTATTTTCCGTCTTGCGTCGCGACGTGATTTGGCTGTGTTCGTCGATTAAGGTGGCAACTTGAAAAAAGAGTTGAGGAATGAGCTTGATGCTGTCGGCAAACGGGGTGTGTGCATTGGTGAGAGCAGAAATTGTAACTAAATTTGCGGTGTTCAAAGCGTCGCGTGTCTGCGCCTGAATGTGCTCGCTCAAAAGCTCGTTTGAAGCGGCGAAGCACAAACCGAGCAAGAAGGCATAGTGTCGCTGTCTGTTCAGTCGCATAATCGTTAGGGACATGGAGTCACTCTCAAAAGAGATTCTCCCAAAACAAACTAATCTGATGTTGATGAATTTGTCTTCTCTTCCAGCGTGGAAATATACATTTTCTCTGGTGTTTTTGCTGTTGTCACTCGGTTCGCTTTTCGGGCAGACGAAGTTCAGCGTCGCCGTCGGTTTGGAAGGCGGACGCGCTTATACGGACGATATTCCCGCCTACACATTGCAAAATAAACTCGTTGTAACCGCCGTCGATGTGTGCAGTGCGCTTAAAATTACGCCGACGGTAACAAACCAGAGCGTCAGCGTTTCAACATTCAGCAAATCGCAACAGCGATTGGTGCTTGAACTCAAAGCCAATAATCACTTCATCAAAATTCAAAACACCAGCGAAAACAAGCCACACAGGATTGTGCAATTAGATTCGCCGCTCATTCTTTACGGCGATAAAATTTATCTCGAACCGCATCAAGCAAGTCTTCTTTTTGGCGTGTTGCTCGATGCTGAAAGCGACACGCTTGGTGGCGTGCTTTCATTCAACTTTGCTAAGCCGTTCTCGCTTGATACCGCCAAATCCACAACGCCGATTGAGATGATTGCGCGACACACGATTCAAAACGTGATTGTCGAAGAAAAAGCCAATGGCGTAATTGTGCGGATTATTTCTACCAAGCCAAATGTCAAGTATGAGTTTATTCCGCCCGATAAAAATGGACTGGCTTATCTGACCTTTGTCGGCGCAACGGGCGATATGCAAGCCCTTTCTCAAATCTTCAAAAATGGATTTCTCCGACGCATCAAACCCGTTTCGCTTAGAGGCGGTCTGCAACTGACGCTCGAATTTGACGCACAGAAATACGCTATTAAATCCACCGACATGACGCGCGAACAAGGGACGAACAATTTCATCTTGCTTGCCTTGCGCGATGTGAATGTGCAAGAAATTCTTGAGCAAGAAGACAAAGACCTTAAAATCAACGCGACGCTCGACGAACAGCGAAGCAAGTGGAAGTTAGACGTTATCGCACTTGATGCGGGGCATGGCGGTAAAGATGTCGGTGCTATCGGGGCAAGTGGGAACTATGAAAAGGATGTTACGCTCGCGATTGTTAAAAAAGTCGGAAAATTGATAGAGAAAAATTGGAAAGATGTGCGCGTCGTTTATACGCGAGACTCCGACAAGTTCGTTGAACTCGATGAACGGGGTAAAATTGCCAATCGCAACAACGCCAAACTCTTTGTCAGCGTCCATTGCAATGCCAGCGTCAATCGCAAGGCGGACGGCGTAGAAGTGTATTTGCTCGGTCTGCACAAAACCGACGCCGCGCTCAAAGTCGCTCAACGCGAAAATGCAGTCATAGTCGAAGAAAGCGATTACCAAGAACGCTATAAAAATTTCACCGATGAAAATTTGATTATGATTACGATGGCGCAAAATGCCTTTATGCATCAATCAGAAAAGTTAGCAGAAATCATCAGCAACGATATCGCAAGACGGGCTGGGCGGCAAAATCGCGGCGTCAAGCAAGCTGGCTTCATGGTGCTCTGGACGCCCTCTATGCCGAGCATCTTGATTGAAACCGGCTACATTTCCAATCCTGCCGAAGAAAAATTTTTAGTCTCTGAAACAGGGCAAAATCAAATCGCCGAAGCCATTTTTGAAGGTCTCGAGAAGTATCGGCGCGATTACGAAGCGCAAGTTTCCCGTGAATAAGCCTCGGTTCAAACTACCTGAAAATTTGTGAGGACTCCGTGAGTTTATATTGGCGCACGGTGTTTTGCAGTTGTTCGGCTTGTCCGATAAGCTCTTGCGCGAGATGGGTAATTTCGGCGGAGGCGTCTTTATTGCGTTGAATGGTTTGATTGATTGTGTCAAGCGATTTGAGAAGCTTTTGTCCAATAGCGCGTTGCTGTTCGGCTTGCTCAATGATTTGGGTAGTGCGAATCGTCATGTCGGTCGTTTTCATTGTTACCTGCTGACTGCTCCGCATCTGTGCATCGACGAGGCTTGAAAGGCGGCTCATAATCGCGCTGGAGCGCGAGTAGTATTGGGTGATTTTATCGAGGGTCTTTTCCGCGTCTTTGATGGTGTTGAAACTGTCGCGCACGGCTTGGTTAGTTTCCAAAATGGTGTTGTTGATTTTGAGCATGTTGTTTTGAACGGATTTAACGATGTCTTGAATTTGCAGGGAAGAGCGCGCCGACTGTTCGGCTAATCCGCGAATTTCGTTAGCAACCACTCTGAACCCTTTACTTGATTCGCTGGCAATCGCCGATTCAATCGTGGCATTAACGGCGAGCAAGTTGGTTTGCTTTGCTACGCGCGAGGCAGCAGCAGCCGTAATATCAATTTCTCGAACAAGTTTATCTAACTGTGCGACTTGCTCGCGAAGTGAGTCGAGCTTATCAGTAATGCCGAGAATCGTGAGGCTGATTTGCTCAATGCCAAACTTCTCGCCCTGAACTTCATTGATGACTTGGCTGAAGACTTGGTTCGAATCTTGAATGCTTCGCGCCGCTTCTTGAATGGAGCTGATAAGGTCTTCGATAAACGATCGCGTTTCGCGGACGTTGATGGTCAAGCCTTGCATGCCTTCCGAGACGCTCATCGTTGTGTCTTCTATTTTCCCGACGGATTGCATCACGTCTTTAACCGCGTTTGTTTGCGCCTCCGAACTTTTCATAACGCCTGTCGAGGAGTTGCTGATGTCTAAGGCGATTTGGTTTAGGCGCATCGTCATATCGAGCACTTCGCGGACGGATTCCTTGACGTTGTCGACGATGGTGTTGAACGAAGAGACGATGAGGCTCAATTCGTCCGCTGAATTGTATGAGACGCGCTCGGTGAGATTGCCTTCGGAAATGCGTTGTGCCGATGTGGCAATGCGTTGAATCGGTTCGGAAAGTTGGCGTCGGATTACGTAAAAGGCGGCAAGCACAACGACGGCAATGCCCAGAAGCGTGAGCGCAATGCCCGTAATTAAATTGAGCGTTGTGGCTTGTCGCGTGGTTTCGCCGGGCACGATGATGGAAATCACGCCGCGTAAATCGCCTTGACGATAGCCGTAGCCGGTCTCATATTTTGACTGCACGAATTCTGGTGCATCGGCTCTGTCGCCATGGCAGGTCAGGCATTGCTTGCGGATAAATATCGGTTGCACATAGCGATAGACGGGCTTTCCTTCGTATTTCGTCTCCTGCCATATCCCGATGGATTCGGGGTTGATTTTAGTTTGACCTTTCGCCTTGAGTTCAGCAATGGCTTGTGAGATTTCTTTAAGCGATTTCTCTTCGAATACATCGGGCTTGTTTCTTGGATTTCGGAAGTTGAGCGAGACTTGGCGCACTTTGATGTTACGAATATCGTATTGGCTTGACGGCGGCAGGGTTTGAAACGTGGTATCGAGCGGGAAAAGCGTTGGATTGTAGTGAATGAGTGTGAGCAAATCGCTCGTTGAATCCGTAATCGAAAAAGGCTGTCGCAGAATCGTCGCGGCGTTATACTCCCACATGCCTTGCAAGGTCGTTGCCGTTGAAATCACCTCTTCTTTGAGTTGGGTTTCAATTTGATGTCTCTCTCTGAGTTGCAAAACGGCATTGACGGCGATGAATACGGTTGCAAAGATAATTCCAACCAGAATCGTTACACGTTGGTCAAGGCGAAGTTTTTGCGTTTCCATGTTGAATGATTAAAGATAAACCGTCCGAAGCGTCGGCAGGGAAAAGTGCGCGCGGCGGACGGTCGTCTGGATATTGAAAATCGAAGCATTGAATCGTGATGCTCGACAAGCCGATGCTACTTGGTCAGCACCGGCATGGATTTGAACTTGTATCCTTGTGACTTCATGGCTTTGACAAGTTCATCGACATCTCTGGCGACGTTGGCTTTCGCTGCGGGCAAGGGTTTGTTGAGAACGCCGATTTCAACATTGAAGTACTCGACAACCGTTTTCATGAGTTTATCCAACTTCGCTTCGGCGTCGCCTTCTACAACCAGCCCTTGCACGGTTTTCTCGTCGGGCGCAATGGCGTTCTTGAAACTGAAATCGATGAAGTTCAAGATGTTCGGGTTTTGTGTGCTACGCACTTCGGTGGTTTTGTATCGATCGATGTAATCTTGAACGATGACACCGGGCATGCGCTTAGAGACTTCTTCCATCAAGTCGACGAGAGAACTCATGTATGCAATACGCAAGGTTGAGTTTTTGAACGGCACGTCGGCTTTCATGCCTTCCATTTGTTTTTCCCAGAGGTCGACGGTTTCAAGGAACTTGCGAGTGCGCTGTTTCGCCATTTGGACTTTTCGGGCTTCGTCTTTTTCGTTTGCTTCTTTGGCACCAGGCTGTTCCAAGCGGGTGCGGAGTTGGCGCACGTCGGATTTGAGGCGTCGCTCGATGAATCGGTCGCAATAGGTGCTGTCTTTCTTGCGAACAGCATTGAGAAACTCTACGCCCTCGTCTTTAACAAGCGGCAGGGCGACTTTGATGTAGCGGCAGGCTTCGTCCAATCGTCCGGAATCAAGATAGAAATTCGCCAGTGCCAACTGATACGGGAAGTAGCCGATGTCGGAAGCGAAGGTCATTAAGAGATAGAACTCTTTGCGGACGGGGTTTTTTTCGTTAGCGGCGCGGTCTTTCCAATAGAAGGCTTTTTGCGCTTTGTCTTCAATCGACGGCACATCAATTTTCTTGAAAAAGCCCGCTTTGATGTAGGCTTGCGCGCCGGCGCGGTCGCGCGTAACCATGCTGTCGATGACTTGCTTGGCTTTGTCTCGGTATTGCTCTTGTCCTTTCAGCGGGGTTTGGTCGAGCGCAGTGTAAAAGTGCATAATAGCGGCAAGCTTATGCTCGAGTTGCTCATCACCTTTGGTTTCTTTGATTTTGTTGAGGTGGTCGGCGGCGATGTGGTAATTGCACTCAAAGAGAATTTCGTCTTGACGGCGAACAATCGCGTCACTTCGTTTGCCGACACCCTGCTTGAAGCGAATGTTCAGGGCAAGCGCGACGACGAGCGCATTGAACCAATCTTTATTTTTGTAGAACTCATTGGCTTGGAACATTTTCGCTTCTTCATCGATGCCTTGCTCCAATTCTTCATCGATTTCCAAGACAATTCTGTCCCCGTCAATGCGGAGCAATCCCTCGTCGCTGGTTGAAAAGACCGTTGCTGCTTGTTGTTCATTGCTGAGCACGTCGCCCAGAATACTGTCTAAATCCAGACCTAAGTCCAAAGCTTCTTTGTTTTGGTCGTTCGATTGTTGTGGATTGGTTGCCATGGCTCAAGATGTTTGAAAGTTTTGAAAAAATTTGTGCTCAAGCATATTGAGCGGGTTTTATGTCGGAGCGTTGTTTGATTATTGGAATTGCACCATTTCGGGTGCGTCCAACAGTTTTTTGGTATCAATTAAAACAACGATGTCGCGCTTTTCCATGTCGTCGGGGCGAATGTAAATCCCTTTTGAAAACGGGGCAAGTCGCTCCAATTCGCCGTCGGCGGCATTAAGCTTCTCGATTTCAGGTTCAGCGATGCGGAGCACATCCAACACCGCATCGACGATGCAAGCAACGGAAAAGCGATTATTTCTGAGAATAACCATTTTTTCGGCGGCTTTTTGGCGGCGCGATTTTTGGCGGCGCGATTCGATGCCTAAAACCCGTTGAATATCCACGACGGAAGTGATTTCGCCGCGCACGTTGCAAACGCCGAGCACAAAGTTCGGCAGGCCCGGCACCGGCGTAATTTTCTGAACGTCTAAAATGGCTTCGATGTCTACGACGCGGAATCCGATTTCTTTTTCGCCGATGAGCGTGGCAATATATTGCTCTCGGGCTTCGTCGTCTTCACGAGAGGCGTTGTTTTTATCAGATTCAACCGCACGCAGTCGCTCCAAAATGCTCGACATTCCCTCCAAGTCGTGCATCGTCATTCCAGCAGGAATCGTGAAGTTTAGTTCCGAGAGTTGCTCTGCAAGTCGTTCGTTGTCCATCGTTCAGAGTCATTGTTTCGTTGAATGAAGTATAGCGATTGTGATTAAGTTTTCGTGGCTTTTTTGACAGCGGAAATTAAATCCTCTTCGCTGAACGGTTTAACGAGATAAGCGTCGGCACCTTGTTTCATGCCCCAGAACTTATCACTTTCTTGGTTTTTTGAAGTAATCATCACAATCGGAATGCTTCCTGTGCCAGCGTCTTTTTTGAGGTTTCGACAAACTTGGAAGCCGTCTTTTTTCGGCATGACGACGTCGAGCAAAATGACGTCGGGCTTGGTGGTGCGTGCTTTTTCTTCACCCTCTTCGCCGTCGTTGGCTTCGAGAATGGTGTAACCGAGCGAAGTCATGACTTTGGAGATAATCGTGCGCTCTACGGCACTGTCGTCAATGATGAGAGCCTTAGGCATAATTAACAGGCGTTCTTTGTTATGGTAAATGTTTTTTGAAATTTCAATGCGATTGAGTCAAGATGATTTTGATTAAGCCGTCGTTGCTTCCGTTTGTTTCAGGTATTTGTCGACCACGCCGACGAGGTCGGCGTCTTTGAACGGTTTTGTAACATAATCGTTTGCGCCGGCATGAATGCCCAAGTTGCGGTCGATTTCCGCATCTTTTGCCGAAAGCATCACAATCGGCGTAGTGATTTCCATTTCGGTTCGGAGCGTTTTGCACACTTTCAATCCCGTTGTATCGGGAAGCATGACGTCGAGGAGAATGAGATGCGGCTGTTTTTCTTTGGCGAGTTTCAAGCCGATTTCGCCTGTGCCGGCATCTAAGAGTTCGTAGCCCGAATCCGCTAACGCTTTTTTAACCGCCATGCGAATGACGGCACTGTCGTCGACAATCAGCACTTTCTTGCGTTCTGTGGCACTCGTTTGCGGCAACTCAATCCACTTGCCGTCCAAGAAAACCACGAGGGCTTTCATCACTTGAACTTCGTCCATTTTGAGTTTGAGCGCGATGGTCTTGATGTCGGTTTTACCGTCAATCGCTAAGAAGACTTTCCACTCGGAAAGTTTAAGCGCGATTTCATTTTTTTCTTCTTCGCCGCGCTTGGTCAGTTTTGGGACGAGCGTCGTGCTTGGAATGCGTTGTTTGACGAGCCCAAGTTCATCAACCTTGACGGAAGCCGAGAGCATGATGCCTTGTATATCCACACCCGTGCTCAATCCTTGAACCGTGAGCGGGGCGTCGGGGTCAAAGTTCACTCTCACATTTTTTTCCTGCAACAAAGAAGTAATCGTGCGTTCAATCTGAATCCGAATGGCTTTGACGACCTTTGGAGCATCAACTTTTTTCGTGGCTAATAGGATTTGCTCAATACGCTTATCAGGATACTTGGCTTTTTGGAGAGCGATGGCTTCATCGAGGTCTTGGCGGGTAATCAAATTTTCTTCGAGTAATACAGCCCCCAAGTCGTCGCTGCCCGTATCTACGGCGATGACGAGCCCGTTTCGGAAGAAGACGGTCTTGGTAACTTCGCCGTAAGACGTCGTTACTTCTGCAATCATTGCACCGGTCTTTTTGAGTTGGCGAATGAGCTGTAACATCTCCGTAATCGTCCAACCTTTGATGCTGCCAGTAAAAGACATTTTGTTTGGGTCAGTTTAGAATGCTGTTGCGATGCTGTTGCGGAAACAAATTGGTTTTTAATATAAACCCTAACCGCTGAAAGTCAAAAAGCGTCGGTTTCGTCGGCTTATGTTTTTTTTGAATCGGCTTGCGCGTTTTCTGCTAAAAGGTAGGCGACGCGCACAAGGTCGCTGTGCAGTTGTTGCAGTGCGGTTCGAATTTGAAGCATATCGATGCGAATTTCCTGCAAGTCGCGTTTGACGTCGCCGAGCGTTTCGGCGGTTTGATGCGTCTTTTCAAACACGCGGTTCTGTAAGTCAGCTAAAATGCCAAAGGCATCTAATAACTTTTCTTCGGGTTGCATGGCGTTGCGTGATTAAGTGTTTTCGGATTCTTTGAGTTTCTCGAATTCGTCGCCGAAAATCGATGCGGCAAACTCCATACGGTCGGCTTTCGGCGTGGTGAGAATCATGCAGATTTTAGACAAATCGTTGTGCAGTTGTTGAAACTCTGCGCGCAGTTGCAATAAATCCGTCCGCAATTCTTGAATTTCGGATTGAATTTGCATGAGTTCAGTATTTGCCGCGTCTTGTTCGATAATGCTTTTATTTTGAATGTCGACGTGAACTGAAAGCAAGTCTAAAAGTTTATCGATATGCCCCATTGATGCGTTGGTTTAGAATCAGTTTAAGAAGTCACTGCGGTTTGCACGGCTGAAAGCGCGTGTTCCAAATCGTTGATTAAATCGGGCGAATCTTCAATACCGACCGACAGGCGAATCAAGCCTTCGGTGATGCCTAACTGCTTTCGATGCTCGAGCGGCACGGCAGCGTGCGTCATTTCCCAAGGATAGCACACCAAGCTTTCAACGGCACCGAGGCTTTCAGCAAAGGTAAAAATGTTCAACGCTTTGATAAAGGCTTCGACTTCGGCGCGTCCGCCCAAATCCAAACTCACAATGCCGCCGAAGCCTTTTGGCATTTGTCGTTTCGCTAACTCGTGCGAAGGGTGAGTCGGCAAGCCGGGGTAGTAGACTTTTTTCACAGCGTCGTGCTGGTGCAGAAATTGTGCAATCGCAAGCGCGTTCTCGCAGTGGCGTTCCATGCGCAATGCAAGCGTTTTGACCGAACGCATCAAAAGCCAACAATCAAACGGCGACGGCACGGCGCCAACGGCTTTTTGATGAAAGGCGAAGCGTTCATAGAGCGATGAATCGTTGGTCATCAAGGCACCGCCGAGAATGTCGCTGTGTCCGCCCAAGTATTTGGTCGTGCTGTGCAACACCACATCTGCGCCGAGTTCAAGCGGTCGCTGTAAATAAGGCGTCGCGAAGGTGTTATCGACCGCAACGAGAAGGCGACGTGTTTTGGCAAGCTCGGAAATCGCACGAATGTCGGAAAGGCGAAGCATTGGGTTCGTTGGCGATTCCAAGTAAATGAGCTTTGTTTTCGGAGTAATGGCGCGCTCAATCGCGTTAAGATTTGCCGTATCGATGTATGAAAATGTGATGCCGTATTTTGCCAAAATTTGATTGAAGTATCGCACGGTGCCGCCGTAGAGGTCGTCGCCAGCGATGACGTGGTCGCCCGGTTCAAAGAGGCTCATCAAGCCAGCCAGCGCGGCAAGCCCCGAAGAAAACGCATTAGCGTATCGAGCATTCTCCAATCCTGCTAAAACTTTTTCTAATTGCTGGCGCGTCGGATTTTGAGCACGCGAATACTCGAAGCCTCCTCGCGTTTGATTGATACCATCTTGCTTGTAAGTTGTGGCAAGCGAAATCATAGGCACTACTGCCCCTGTTTGCGCATCAGCATCTTGCCCATGATGAACGGCGTTAGTCGTGAATCCGAATGGCGTTTGAGACGATGGCTTATCGGTGTTCATATCTGAACTCACCATAGTGGTGTTGAAAATTGTATTGAAGCGGATAAAACTGTGCGAACATTTGTGCGAAGCGCAACGAGAAGATATTGATTTTTAGCGTCAGTTTCGCCGCCGCATGATAACAAAACCGTTAAATTTTTGCGTCTTTCGGCAAACCGCTTTGCGAAGCTTTTACCAAACATAAAGCAGAGGCAAAAAATTCTTCGCGCTTTTCTTTCAAGAGCGTTTGTTTTTTTCAAAGTTTTTTTAATTTCAAAATACAGTGCCGCTCAAAAGGCATGCAGGGCGCGGCAACTATGACAACAGGAAGCCAAAGAACGCTTCTGTGATGCTTGAAGCAGTTTTACATTTTCAAGCAAGTCTTTTCAATAAGCCTCAGTGTTCGTTCTGAATGTTGGGGCTTTTATATCGTGTAAGCCGTCCGCATTTTCTCTCCTACCATCACAATTCAGTAATACAATCAGCACAATTCAGTCAGCAATACAATTTTGCCGTAACTCTCGCGCGATGTTAGCAAGCGATGGGCTTCTTCGGCGTCGTTCAACGTCAAGCGATGACCGATTTCAATTTTCAATTCGCCCGATTCCAATCGTTCTAAAATCCACTGATATGCGGCGTGATAGCGTTCAGGCGTTGCGGTAATGGCGCGCATGGAAAAGCCCAGAAGTTGATGCGAGGAATAAACGAGTTGATAAGGATTAAGAGGCGGAATGTCGCCGGCGGTGTTGCCGAAGAGCACAAGTCTGCCGCGCAAAGCGAGCATCTCGAAGTTATGCGGAAAGAACGCACCACCATTGCCATCAAAAATGGCATCAACGCCGTTGCTGTGGGTCAAGTGCCTGACGCGCTCAACAGTCGGCGAAGCGTAGTTTAAGGTGAAGGTCGCGCCAAGTGGTTTGAGCCGTTCAAGTTTTTGGTCGCTACTTGAAAGGGCGATAACGCTTGCGCCATGCAAGGCACAGAGTTGAACGAGCATTGTGCCAACGCCGCCCGCCGCCGCGTGAATCAAAACCGTTTCGCCACGTTCAAGTCGTGCGACGGTATGAACCAAGTGATACGCCGTTTGCGCAATGACGGGAAACGCCGCACCTTGCTCAAACGACAAATAGACGAGCAAACGAAACACCGTGTATTCAGGCACAACGACGTATTCAGCGTAGCCGCCGCCCCAATGCGAGACGGCAAACACTTTTTCGCCCACTGCAAAGCGATGGGCATCACGACCCGTGCGCGTTACAATGCCTGAAACTTCACACCCCATTTCAGGATTTCGGCGCGACTTATCGGGATAGTATCCATAGCGAATTTTGACATCGGCGTAATTGACCCCAATCGCAACGACTTTGATTTCAACTTCATCGTCGCGCAGCTCTGGGCGCGGCACATCAGCGAGAACTAATTTGCCATCATCAGTCGGCAAAACTTTTTTCATTCCCTCGCTTGGCTATGCGTTAAAGTGTTTTGGCAACGGCAAGCACTTCGGAGGCATGTTCTTCGGGTTTGACTTCCTTGAAAACACGTTTGATTTTGCCTTCACGGTCAATGAGAAACGTGATTCGGTTTGAAAAGCCCATCGCACTTAGCACGCCGTAAGCCGTTGAAACTTTCTTTTCCGTATCGGAGAGCAACCGAAAATTCAAGTTGTGTTCCGATTTGAATTTTTGATGCGACGCCACATCATCAACGCTTACGCCCAAAACTTCAATCCCAGCCGTTTGAAACTGGGAAAAGGCATCGCGAAATGCACACGCTTCCTTCGTGCAACCGGGCGTAAAATCTTTCGGGTAGAAATAAAGCACAACGGGCTTGCCTTTGAGCGAAGAAAGCGAAACCGACTCGCCATTATCGGCAAGCAAGGTGAAGTCGGGCGCAGGGTCGCCCTCTTTGAGTGTGAGTTCAGACTTTGAACAACCCACAAGGAAAGTCAGAAAAAGCAAGAGAATCGCGGTTTTCATCATCGAAGTTGAATTGAATTTGAACACCAAAGTTACGGAATTTTGACCATAGAACAGGGCTTTGTGTTGCACAACGCTCGCGGCATTTTGTTTATATTCCCGAAACAAAACTTTTGACGAAGATGCTCACGGCTGAAAAACAAAAGGCAACCTACGACGATTACGCGCTCCTGCCCGAAGGCGCGAAATATCAACTCATCGATGGAGAAATTGTTGAAATGCCAACGCCAATTGTCGCGCATCAACGCGCCGTCTTAAACCTTGCCTTTGAGTTTGAGAAACTCAATCGCGAAAAGAAACTCGGGCGCATACTGATTGCACCGATGGACGTTTTTCTTGACCCATACAACACCTTTCAGCCTGATGTGATGTTTATTTCAAATGAACGGCTTTCAATTATCGGGACAGACATCGTGCGCGGCGCACCTGATTTGGTTGTAGAAGTGCTTTCGCCCTCCACCGCCTACTACGACCTTCGCAAAAAGATGCCGATTTACTTCAAATACGGTGTGAAAGAGTGTTGGATTGTTGATGTAAGCGAGCGCACTGTCGAGCGTTATGCATTCAGCGACGGTGAGCCAATACGCCTTTCAAAATTAGCGGGAAGCGAGTGCCTCACGACGCCCGTTTTGCCCGATTTGAATGTTTCAGTTGAAGAAATTTTCGCCTAAATCATTGACTCAAAAATTTTTTGACCTGTGGAATACGAACTTGTTGTCGGACTTGAAGTCCACTGCCAACTCAACACGAAGACCAAAGCCTTCTGTGGCTGTTCAACTGAATTCGGCATGCCAGCTAATACGAATGTGTGTCCTGTTTGCTTGGCAATGCCCGGCGCACTGCCCGTCTTGAACAAGCAAGTTTTGGAATCGGCAATTAAGCTGGGTTTAACGACCCACTGCTCGATTGCGCCTTATTCCATCATGGCGCGAAAAAATTATTTCTATCCCGACCTTCCCAAAGGCTATCAAATTTCGCAATACGAAGAGCCGATTTGTAGCGAAGGCTATATTGATTTTGAAGTCGACGGTGAGAAAAAGCGCGTGCGTTTGGTGCGAATCCACATGGAAGAAGATGCGGGAAAATCGATTCACGACATCGGCGAAGATACCTACATTGACGCCAATCGATGTGGTGTGCCGCTCTTGGAAATTGTGAGTTATCCCGACATTCGCTCGACCAAAGAAGCGTCAGCATATTTGCAGAAACTTCGTGCGATTGTGCGCTGGCTCGGCATTTCTGATGGCAATATGGAAGAAGGCTCGTTGCGATGCGATGCGAATGTCTCGGTGCGTCCAAAGGGTTCGGAAAAATTCGGCACGCGCACCGAAATCAAAAACATGAACTCGTTTAAGAGCGTTGAACATGCGATTCAATACGAAATGGAACGGCAAATTGAAGTCTTGAAATCGGGCGGAACGATTGTGCAGGAAACGCGTTTGTGGGACGCCGACAAATTCGAAACGCGCCCGATGCGCTCCAAAGAAGCGGCGCACGATTACCGATACTTCCCCGAACCCGACCTCGTGCCGATTGAAGTCAGCGACGAACTGCTCTCGCTCATCAAAGCCGAACTGCCCGAAATGCCTGAAGTGCGCGCACAGCGATTTGTCGCGCAATACCGAATCCCTGAATATGACGCCAAAATTCTCACCACCGACCGCCTGCTTGCCGACTACTACGAAGAAACTGCCAAAGTCTGTGGCGACGCAAAAGCCGCTTCAAACTGGGTGATGGGCGAAGTCTTGCGCACGCTCAAAGATAAAGCCATCGACATTGCTCAATTCCCCATCGAGGCAAAACGACTTGGCGAACTGATTTCGCTCGTCAAACAAGGCGTCATCAATGGCAATACGGCCAAGGAAGTGGTCTTCGTGAAAATGTTAGATGAACCGACTTCACCCGAAGAAATCGTCAAGCGCGATGGATTAGCACAAGTGAGCGACACCGCCGCAATCGAGAGGGAAATCGCCGAAGTCCTATCCGCAAGTCCGACCCAACTTGCCGACTATCGCGCAGGCAAAACCAAACTTTTTGGTTACTTCGTCGGCGAAACGATGAAACGCATGAAAGGCAAAGCCAATCCGCAACTCATCAACGACATTCTAAAACGAAAATTAGAATCCGTATGATGACAACCGCTCAAAAAAAAGATGCCGCTCAACACGCTCGCTCCAACGGCGAACAGCCTGAAAAACGACGCTGGACGGCGGAGGAGTATTTGAAGATGGCGGAAGTCGGCATTCTTGCGCCGAGCGAAAAACTTGAACTCATCGACGGAGAAATTTACAAGAAAATGAGCCCTGTCGGATTGCCTCACTTCTGGTGCGTCAATCGCTTGACGAAACTTTTTGAAAGAACACTCGGCGATAAGGTTTTTGTCTCCGTTCAAAACCCGCTGTGGTTAGATGAATACAACGAGCCTGAACCTGATGTGGTGCTTCTGCCGATGATGAACATGCAAGCGCGCCCCTGTGCCAAAGACGCCCTGCTCGTCGTGGAAGTCTCGGATTCAACGCTCAACCTTGACCGCAAAGTCAAGTTGCCGCTATACGCGAAGTTTGAAGTTGCAGAAGTGTGGCTTGTGAATTTGACGGAAGCGTGTGTGGAAGTGTATCGCGAGCCAAAGGACGGCGCATATCGTCAGATGAAAAAATACGAAGCACAAGAGCGCGTCTCGGCGATACAGTTTCCCGAAATTGAGTTTGCTGTTGGAGAAATTTTAGGCACAAAACCGCTAAATTTGTAAATCCTTTCTAAACACTCAAAATTACCAGCCTTGTCGTTTTCACTTGTCCATTTGGTCAAACCTACAACGGAAAAAGAGCCTGCCCCATTGCTCTTAATGCTTCATGGGTATGGAGCAAACGAGTATGATTTAATTGGTCTTGCCGATGCCCTGGATGCGCGCTTTACGGTTATCAGTGCGCGCGCGCCGCTTTCGCTTGGCAATGGCGGATATGCTTGGTTTCCGCTTGAATTTACCGATGAGGGGATTAAGGTTTTAGACACGAAGGCGGCGATTCAGAGTCGGCTATTGATTTTGAAATTTCTTGACGAAGTGCACTCAAAGTATGCTGTTGACGAAAAGCAAGTTTTTCTCATGGGATTCAGTCAAGGCGCGGCAATGGCATATAGCATTGCGCTGACTGAACCGCATCGTTTATCGGGAATGGTGGCAATGAGTGGACGCTTGCCCGATGAACGCTTGCTCAAACTTGCGCCGACGGAGCACTTGAAAAATTTTCCCATCTTTATTTCGCATGGACTTCACGACCAAATTTTGCCCATTCAAAACGGGCGCGAAAGCGAAGCACGATTGCGCGAACTGCATCTGAATGTAACTTACAAGGAATATCCAATGGCGCATCAAATTTCGCCCGAGTGCCTCTCGGATATTGCGCATTGGCTCACCAATCAACTTAACAACGCATCACGCGACTGAACACATGTGTGGCATTGTTGGCACTATCGGCTTCGTGGATAAACCTCTGCTTGAAACCATGACCTCTACGATTATCCATCGCGGTCCTGACGATGGAGGAATAGAGTGCTTTTTGGATAAAACCCCTGTTGGCTTCGGATTCCGCCGCCTTGCCATTATTGACCTCTCACCACTTGGTCATCAACCGATGTTTAATGTGGACCAATCGCTCTGCATCATTTTCAATGGTGAGATTTACAACTACCAAGAGATAAAATCTCAATTGCTCAAAAGAGGCTACGCGTTTCGCTCCTCGACCGATACAGAAGTGATTTTGAATGCCTACGCCGAATGGGGAAGCGACTGCGTTAAGTATCTGCGCGGCATGTGGGCATTTGCAATTTACGATTGTCGAAATGATGTTGTCTTTATCTCGCGAGACCGATTAGGCGAAAAGCCCCTGTATTACACGCGTCTTTCAGGCAATCGTCTCATCTTTGCGTCTGAAATCAAAGCGATTCTTCAATCGCCGGAAGTTACTCGTCAAATCGAGCCCGATGGGATTCTCTCCACGCTATTTTTTTTGTGGACACCCGAGCCAAAGACCGCCTTCAAAAGGATTGAAAAGTTGCCCGCAGGGTGCAATATGATTTTCAAAAACGGCGATGCCAAACTCGAGTCCTACTGGGACGTTGCATTTGAAGGTTATGGCGAAGACAAAGGCGAACAAGCCTACCTTGAAGAACTCGATGCCTTGCTGCGCAAAACGGTAAAAGAGCAAATGGTCGCCGATGTGAAAGTCGGCGCATTTCTTTCAGGCGGATTGGATTCGTCGCTCATTGCCGCACTGATGACAAAGGAAAAAGGCGAACCCATCACCACTTATACCATTGTCTTCACGGAAGAAGACAAAAAGTTTGAAGCGATGCCTGACGACCAGAAATATGCCAAACTCGTTGCTCAACATCTTCACGCGGATTATCGCGAAATCGTCATCAAGCCCGACATCGTCGAACTGCTTCCCAAACTCATTCACCATCTCGACGAGCCCATTGCTGACCCCGCGAGCATCAATACCTACCTCATTTGCCAAATGGCAAAGGAGAGCGGCACCACCGTCATGCTCTCTGGAATGGGCGCAGACGAAATTTTCAGCGGCTATCGAAAACATCTTTCCGTTAAACTTGCCAGCACTTACAAGCAACTTCCTCAATTCCTGCGCTCGCAAATCATTGAACCCATCGTCGAAAACTTGCCTGTGGCGGGCACAAGCGGTGGGTATCGCACGACGCGCTGGGCAAAAAAATTTTTCAAAGCCGCCTCGCTTCCCGACTTCGATGCCTTTCTTGGAAATTACTCCTACTATACCGCCTCTGAAATGAGCCAACTCCTTACGCCAGAGTTCCGCGAACAGTGTTACACCGACCATTACGCCAGCTATCCCATACGACGCCATTATGAACTTCGCGACACCTTTTTGCGCAAACAACCTAGCTTAGACCTCATCACGCTCATGTGTGCTGTCGATACAAAGTGCTTTTTGGCAAGTTTGAACTTGATGTATTCGGATAAATCGTCAATGGCGGCAAGCGTAGAGGAGCGCGTGCCGTTAGTGGATTACAAAGTGGTCGAGTTTGCGCATCGTCTTCCAGCGCGCTACAAAATCAACGGACTGACGCAAAAATATCTGCTCAAAAAAGTCGCCGAGAAATACCTTCCGAAGGAAATCATTTATCGCCCAAAAGCCCCATTTGGCGCGCCGCTCCGCGCATGGGTTAAAAAAGATTTAGACCCCTTGATTGAAGAGTGTTTGTCGGAATCACAACTCAAAAAGCGAGGTATTTTCAACCCGAAAGTTGTTCGAAGCATCATCGAGCGCGATAAAGCAGGCAAAGAAGATTTTGCTCATCGCATCTGGGCACTACTTACGCTTGAATTGTGGATAAAGCACTTTTTGGATTAACTTTGCGACGCTTCTAAAACCATATTTAACATATTTAACTCTTAACAGCCAACGAGAACACCAACTATGAAATACCGCCTCACCTTCGCGCTTTGTATTTCCCTCTTTTTTTTAAGCTCACTCGATACCGTTGCCCAGCAACGTCGCTCAAAACCCGAACCCGAAATCGCCCCAGACTCGCTTCGCATCATGCTTGCTACAAAAGGCAAAGAAGCAACCCTTCATGCCCTCTACATGCGACATGTGACCAATCAACTCAACACGGTTGAAAGCGAATACATCAAACTTGGCTACGATGGCAAGCGCGTCAGTGAATTGGTCGATAGCACCATCAAAGCCAATCCGAAAGAAGCCGATGCCATCATCGTCGACCTCTCGCTCGGCAAACGCATGGAAATTAAACCGATTACCAAGCCAACGGGTAACTTCGACGGCAATCTCAGCCCGAACGCAGAACGCATGATTTTGGGATTGCAATGGGAGACGAAAAACAAACCCTTCTTGAAAAATCTCAAAGAAGGCAAGTTCTCCGACCTCGATCGCGATATGGAACAAATTCTCATCAACGAAGCCAATACCAACAAATTGGTTGAAGAGTATATGCGTTCAGCAATTTTGGAGCGAGTTCGTCAGCATATCAACAAAAAATTCACCTTTGCTATTGATGCAAGCGACCCGCTCAGCCCGAAAATCGGAGAAAGCGTCGAGACCTACTTAATCAACAACCTGCGCGTGGTGCTTGGAGGAAAAAACATCTCGGAACTCACGCAAATGATGAGCGCCGTAGATAAATTCTTCGACTGAAACCGAATATCAGAGCAAAGTGTGTTAACACGGATAGCATGGCGGCAAGAGTGGGTCTGCTGTGTTATCCGTGTAACTTTTTTCAAGACCTATCAAATGAGTTTATCACACGTCAGTATTCAGCGTCCGGTTTTAGCGATTGTGCTTTCCATCGCAATTGTGCTTTTCGGCGCGATTGGATTTTTATTTCTCGGCGTGCGCGAATACCCTTCCGTTGACCCGCCCATCGTAACGGTAACGACCAACTACACGGGTGCAAACGCCGAAGTCATCATCTCGCAAATCACCGAACCGCTCGAAGATGCAATTAACGGCATTGCAGGCGTGCGCACGATTTCGTCTAGAAGCACCGACGGACGTTCGATTATCACGGTCGAGTTTAATCTCGAAATTGACCTTGAAGCCGCCGCTAACGATGTGCGCGACAAAGTCGCACAAGCCGTTCGGCGACTGCCGCCCGACGCCGACCCGCCCATTGTCGCCAAAGCCGACGCCAACGCCTCGCCGATTCTCATTCTCAATCTCAAAAGCAATGCGCGCAATCCGCTCGACCTTTCCGCCGCCGCGACCAACATTCTCAAAGAACGCTTGCAAACCATCAACGGCGTCAGTGAAATTCAAATCTGGGGCGAAAAAAAATACTCGATGCGCCTGTGGATGTCGCCTGAAAAACTTGCCGCTCACGGCTTAACTCCCCTCGATGTTCAAGCCGCCTTGAACCGCGAAAACGTTGAACTCCCGACAGGTCGGCTCGAAGGCGATAGAACCGAACTCACCGTCCGAGCACTCGGACGGCTCACAAAGCCGGAAGAATTCGAGCAAATGATTTTACGTGAAGAAGCCGGTCGTGTGATTCGTTTTCGCGATGTCGGCAGAGCAGAACTTTATCCCGAAAATGAACGCACGGTGCTTCGGCGCGACGGCGTGATGATGATTGCGTGCGCGATTATTCCTCAACCCGGCGCAAATCATATTCAAATTGTCGATGAGGTCTACAAGCGTCTCGAGCAAATTCGCAAAGAACTGCCCAGCGATTTAAGCGTTGCGGTTGCTTTTGATACCACAAAGTTTATCCGTGCTTCTATTGCAGAAGTCATTGAGACGATTTTCATCGCCTTTGGTCTTGTGGTGCTCATCATTTTTCTGTTTCTCCGCGATTGGCGCACGACACTCATTCCGTCGCTTGCCATTCCTATTTCGCTCATTGGCACGTTTTTCATCATGTATGTTTTCGGGTTTTCAATCAATGTGCTGACGCTACTTGGGCTGGTGTTGGCGATTGGCATTGTGGTTGATGATGCGATTGTCGTTTTGGAAAACATCTACGCGAAAATCGAGCAAGGTCAGTCGCCCATTCAAGCAGGCTTCAAAGGCGTGTCGGAAATTTTCTTTGCGGTGGTGGCGACGACGGTCGTGCTTGTGGCGGTCTTTCTGCCGATTGTGTTTCTGCAAGGCATTACGGGGCGGCTCTTTCGCGAGTTTGGAATTGTTGTAGCGGGTGCTGTGGTGATTTCGTCGTTTGTCGCGCTCACGCTCACGCCAATGCTGTGCACGCGTCTCTTAAAGAAACAATCGCACACAGGGCAGTTTTACGAAGTGACGGAAGAGTTTTTCTCGTGGCTCACGGCACGCTATCGCCTATCGCTCAATCAGTTTTTGAAAAAGCGATGGCTTGCGTTTCCTATTGTTGCTTTCTGCTTTGCATTGATTCTGCTTTTTGGTGCACTGGTGCCGAGCGAACTTGCGCCGAGCGAAGATAGAGGAAGCATTCGGCTCTTTGCGACTGCGCCAGAAGGTGTATCGTTCGAGTATATGGATTCCTTTATGCTCTCGCTTGGCAAAATGCTGGAAGAACTCGTGCCTGAAAAAGAGGCGATTATTACGGTAACCTCGCCGAGTTTTGGCGCGTCTGCGGCTAACACGGGCTTTGCACGTGTCTTTCTCAAACCCAAAGAAGCGCGAGAACGCTCGCAACAAGAAATCGTCGATGAACTTTCCGCAAAAACGCGCTCGCTGTCGCAAGCTCGAACCTTCGTCTCGCAAGAGCAAGCCGTCTCAAATCCGCGCGGCGGATTGCCCGTCCAATTCGTGCTTCAAGCCCCAACCTTTGAAAAGTTGAAGGAAACCCTGCCGAAGTTTTTAAGCCAAGCGCGCAAAAGTCAAGTGTTTAATTTTGTCGATGTGATTTTGAAGTTCAACAAGCCCGAACTGCAAGTCGAGATTGACCGCGATAGAGCACGCGTGCTCGGTGTTTCGGTCGGCGATGTCGCGCAAGTCTTGCAATTTTCTTACAGCGCGCAACGCTTCGGCTTTTTCATCATGGACGGCAAGCAGTATCAAGTCATCGGACAAATGGAGCGAAAAAATCGCAGTGCGCCGATTGACTTGCAATCGCTTTATGTGCGCAACAATCGCGGCGAGCTCATTCAACTCGATAACCTCGTCAAACTCACCGAGCAAAGCAGTCCGCCGCAACTCTTCCGATACAATCGATACATTTCCGCGACGGTTCAAGCCGGACTTGCGCCGGGCAAAACCATCGGCGAGGGCATTGCTGAAATGCGCCGTATCGCCAATCTAACATTAGACGAAAGTTTTGTAACCGCGCTCGACGGTCCGTCAAAAGATTTTGAAGAAAGTTCATCGAGTTTGCTCTTCGCATTTTTGCTCGCGCTTGTGCTCATTTACCTCGTGCTGGCGGCGCAATTTGAAAGTTTCCGCGACCCGTTCATCATTCTCTTCACCGTTCCGCTTGCGCTGGCAGGCACGCTCTTGGCACTTTGGTACTTCAACCAAACCCTCAACATCTTCTCGCAAATCGGAATCATCATGCTGGTTGGATTGGTAACGAAAAATGGAATTTTGATTGTCGAGTTTGCCAATCAACGCAAGGCGGAAGGACTCTCGAAGACGGAGGCGGTTGAAGACGCCGCCACGCAACGTTTCCGACCGATTCTAATGACGAGCCTTTCCACCATACTCGGATTTCTGCCAATTGCGCTTGCGCTTGGTGCCGGTTCGGAAAGCCGCGTCTCGATGGGGATTGCGGTTGTTTTCGGCATGCTCTTCTCGAGTTTTCTCACGCTTTATGTTGTGCCGGCAATTTATTCGTTTGTTTCTCCGCCTGAAAGCCGCGTCTCGCTTGAAGACGCACAACTGGAAGTGATGGAGGAAAAATAACGCTTGTGGGTAGTGCTATTAAAGTGTGTTTTCATTCTGACACAGCGTCGAACCTCACCCTGTCCCGACTTTGTCGCGACGTCCCTCTCCTTTTGAAGGAGCGGGAAAGATTCCGCAATGCGGAATCAAGGGTGAAGTCGCTCCACTTCATCGCTAAAATGACAAACACAAGATTGTTACACGACCCGCTTGTGGGTTCAAGCAGATTGAAACTGCCTGCTGGAAAAAAATTTCGCAAGTTATTAGGAAACCCTGTGTGATTGCGCTATCTTTACGACGCTTCATCAAGAAGCATTGTTTGCAAGACTCGCATTCGCCGGGTAAAGATTGATGCAGAAAAGCACCGTTATGTTCATCGCCCCATTTACCGCCGCCTTTTCGCCTCGCCTTTGAATCCAACTGAATTCAGCGCGTCTCGCTTTTATTTACAGCACTTAAAATCATTTTCAATGTCATTTACCACACTCGGACTTTCCGACGCGCTGGTGCAAGGGATTCTTGCAACCGGCTATACTGCGCCAACTGAAATTCAATCGCGAGCAATTCCGCTTGCCGTTCAAGGGCAAGATGTGATTGGGCTGGCACAAACTGGAACGGGCAAAACCGCCGCCTTTGTGCTTCCCGTATTGCATAAACTTTCGCTCACCGAGCCGCCGCAACCGCGACACGTGCGTGCGCTGATTCTGACGCCGACGCGTGAACTCGCCACGCAAATCGAAGCCTCCGTGAAAAACTATGGACGATTCATGAAACTTTTCTGTGCAACGATTTACGGCGGCGTGGATATGTTTCGTCAAATCTCTCACTTGCGTCGCGGCTTCGATATCATCATTGCAACACCCGGTCGGCTCATTGACCACTTGGGTCGACGAACGATTGACCTTTCCAAAGTTGAAACCCTCGTCTTGGACGAGGCTGACCGAATGCTCGATATGGGCTTCGTCAACGACGTCAAAAAAATCATCGCCTTGCTTCCGCAGGCGCGTCAAACCTTGCTCTTTTCGGCAACCATGTCCCAAGGCATTAAGTCGCTGACGGCATCGGTGCAACGCTCACCGAAACTCGTGCAGGTCGGCGAAGAGCGCAAACCAGCGGATTCCGTTACGCAAAAGTTCTACAAAGTCGAGCAAGACCAAAAAACCGCCTTGCTCTTTCACATCTTGGATACAGTGGAGATGGATAGCGTGCTGGTGTTTTCGCGCACGAAGCACGGCGCGGATAAAATTCAACATCGCTTGGAACAGCGGGGCGTGAAAGCCGTCGCTATTCACTCCAATCGCACGCAATCGCAACGCGAAAGAGCGTTGAGAGGATTTCGGCAGAAACATTACAAAGTGCTCGTCGCTACCGACATCGCCGCACGCGGCATCGACATCGAAGGCATTTCGCACGTCATCAATTACGATACGCCGAACTTCGCCGAAGATTACGTCCATCGCATCGGCAGAACAGGACGCGCCGCCGCCACCGGCGACGCCATCACCTTCGTCGCTCGCGATGAATACAAGCATTTCCGACGCATCGCCGAATTTGTCGGTAAACGATTGCAAATTGAAACCTATCCGAACTTTTCCGGTGCTGAAACCGCTGACCTGCTCAAAGAAGAAGGTATTTCGCGCTTTAAGCCTGACGAAGAAAACGAACATCGCCGTAGTCGAGCAACACACGAAAAACAACATCGGGCTAAATCTTTCAAGAATCACAAAGGCAAGAAAAACGCCAAGGTCAAAGGCAGTGAATTCAAACGTCGCTATGCGTCACAGCGCAAAGGAAGTGCAAACGCAGAATACACCATGCGCAAAAGCGAACCCACTTGGCAAAAACTCCTAAGCGATGAGGAAGCCTACGACAAAGTCCAACGCAAATCGGAACGCTAAAATCGCCGACTCCCTATCACCAGCGTTACTGAAACCTTTTATCGTAAAAAGACGATAGGACTTGGCGACAAAAATTTTAACTTTCATCGCCATCTGCCTTAGCGCAATGTGCATCGCAAAAAGTGTTGTTTCATCTTTCAAACTCAAACGTAACTCACTATGTCAAAATATCTCACCGTGAGCGACGCGTCCTTCGAGAACGACGTGCTCAAGTCAGACGTCCCTGTCTTAGTTGATTTCTGGGCACCTTGGTGCGGACCGTGCCGTATGATTGCGCCAATTGTTGAAGAATTGGCAAACGAGTACGACGGCAAAGCCAAAATCGCAAAGGTCAATGTCGACGAGAATCCGAAAATTTCCATGCAGTTTGGGATTCGCTCGATTCCAGCTTTGCTCATTTTCAAAAATGGACAAGTTGTCGACCAAATCGTCGGTGCCGTTCCCAAAGGCGTGATTGAAGGAAAGTTAAAATCACAACTGACCGCAAGCGTCGCTTAGGGCAAATGTTAAACCACATCACAATCGTGATGCGATACGGAGAAAAAGGGCGAAGCCAATTCAAACAACTTCGCCTTTTTTAATCCAGCGATTGAAATCCAATCATTGAGACACACAAATGCCGAAAAAAATCATCATGTATTCAACCTCGTGGTGTCCCGATTGCCGTAGAGCCGAGTATATTTTAGCCGAACATCGTATCCCCTTTGAGAAAATCGATATTGAAAAAGTAGATGGTGCGGCGGAAATCGTGATGCACTACGCCAATGGAAAACGGAGTGTCCCGACGCTTCTCGTAGAGCGCGATAATGGCGAGACGAAAGTGCTCGTCAATCCCCGACCGCAACAACTGCTCAACGAGTTGACACTCTCATAAGGAAGATATAAGGAAGATAAAAGGGGACTGCCGCCGTGCAGTCCTTTCTTCATCATTTTTTACCATTTCTTTACACTGCACTTCCCGCTCGCTTCCTATCTTTAAGACCGCGTTAACTTTTTAATCACAATCACACAAAGATGGTGCTGATGCGACTTGCCTGTTACAGTGCAGTTATTTTTTCACTTTTTTCACTGTTTGGGTGCGGTTCTTCAAAGCCTGCGACTGCGCCCGCTTCACAATACAAGACCATCAAAATCATTCATTGGAACGACTTTCACGCGCAGAACACAACGCGCACGTTGCGTAAAGAAGGCAAGCCGTATCGCGTCGGCGGAAGTGCCGTTTTGAAAGCATACATTGATTCGCTTCGAAACCTTGCGCCCGACCGCTCGCTCGTGCTCTTTGCCGGCGATGATTTTCAAGGCACGCCCGTTTCAAATTTCACCAAAGGACGCTCACAGGTCATTTTGATGAATGAAATTAAACCCGATGCCGTTGTGCCCGGCAACCACGAGTTTGATTACGGAAAGGAAAACTTCATCTCACTTCTCGGCGAAGCTAATTACGATATTGTTTGTGCAAACTTGGTTGTGTCAAAAACTGGTGAGCCGCTCTTTCCGCCTTACAAAGTCATTCAGCGCGGCGGCTTGAAAATCGTCATCATCGGACTTATCACAACCGACTTGCCGATTGTGTCTATTCCTCAAAACATTGAAGGATTGGAGGCAAAGGATTACAGCATTGTTTTGAGCAAGTATCTGCCTGAAATCAAAGCCAAAGAAAAGCCCGATGCCATCATTGTGCTTAGCCATATCGGCTTGCTCAACAAGCTCGATTATGTTGATGATTTAACGCTCTCGCGCATTTACCCTGAAATTGCCGCGTTCATTGGCGGGCACTCGCATACACCACTCTTTGAGCCCATTCGTAAAGGCGGCGGTGTGATTGTGCAAGCTGGCTCGCGCGGACAGTATATCGGCGAATTGGAGTTAGTCATCGACCCCGTCGGCGATTCGCTCGTAAGTTTTTCAGGCAAATTGATTGAAACTTATGCCGATAGCATCACGCCCGACGCACGCGTGCAAGCCCTCGTCGATTCGCTCGAAGCCCCGATGAAAAAATTGATGGACGAGCAAATCGGCACGCTCAAAGCCGATTGGAAATCCAAATTTGGAGAATCCACCAACATCGGCACATGGCAGACCGATGTGATGCGCGAAGAACTTAAAGTCGATATCGCGATTCAAAACAGCGGCGGCATCCGCAAGTCGCTTAATGCTGGACCGATTCGCATTAGAGACATGTGGGAAATTTCACCGTTTGGAAATTCCTTCGTTCTCTTTGGCATCACAGGTAAAGAATTGCGCGGCATGTTGGAGTGGCAAATCGATGAGCGCGGCGAGTTCTGCGATATGTCGGGCGTCGTGTGTAAATACAACGGCAACCTTCCCTTTGGAAAACGCATCAAAGAAATTACCGTCAATGGAAAACCGCTCGATGAAGAAAAAGTCTATGTCGTGGCTACCAACAATTACGCGGCGGCACAACTTCAATCGCTTTTCGGATTA
>FWPU01002013.1_pt1 | contig 58322 bp, 33 predicted proteins | sample 2228361 | NCBI WGS metagenome assembly FWPU01 (sample SAMEA103939777, study PRJEB20133) | metagenome | reverse complement strand
GCTGGCGGAACGGTCACGGTGACGGCAAGCAGCCCGCTGACGGTCAACGCGAACGTGACCGGCTCTGGTAACGTCGCTCTGACGGCGGGCGACATCAGCGACGCTCCGACGTTAGCGGATGATGTGACGGTCAACACCGGTGTCACCGTCCAGTCCACCGCTGGCAACATTGCCATCCAAGCGGGTGACGACATCATCCTCAACACCGGCTCCACGTTGAACGCGGCGGGCACGGTGACGCTGACGGCTCCGTTCGCCGACGCAGGCGACGGTGGTGGGACGATTACGATGAACGGAACGGTCATCGCGGGCGGCGGCGTCACGGTCAGTTCGGGCTTAGACCTAATTGTGGGCTTCATCAACGCTCCGGGCACGACGGTGACTTTGACGGCGGGCGGGGCGATTATTGATGGCAATGCGGCGGCGGTCAACGTCATCGCAACCAGCCTTGTGGCGACGGCAGTGACGGGCATTGACCTTGACACCACCGTGACCAACATCACGGCGAATAACACAGGCGTCGGCAACGTCAACATTGACGAGACCGACGGCGCGAACGTCCTGAGCGCGACGACGGTGACGGGCGATGTGACCGTGACCAGCGTCACCGGCGATCTCAACGTGACGACGGTGATGGCGAGCGGCACGGCAACCCTGACCGCGACGGCGGGTTCCATCACGGACGCGAACGGCGCGACCAACAACGTAACAGCCACGACCCTGACCGCGACGGCGGCGACGGGCATTGACCTCGACACAACGGTGACCAACCTGAATGGCGCTATCACTGGTGCGGGCAACATCAGCATCGACGAATCTGATGGACTGACCTCGCTCAACCTGAACGCCGGCGCGGGCAACGTCACTCTAACGACGGGCGGCGCAATCACGGACGGCGACAACGATAATGACATCACAGGCAACGTAGTCAACGTGACTGTGACCTCCGGCGGATTCGGCGCGGCGGGTAATCCGATTCACACAGCGGCGACTGACCTGAGTGTGAACACCTCCGCCACCAACGGCGACCAGTTCATCAGCGAGTTGGATGGCTTGACGGCTCTGAACCTGAACGCGGGCACGGGCAACGTCACCCTGACGGCGGGCGGAGACGTGTTCGACACTGATGGCGCGACCGACATCACCGCCACGGTGGCAACCGTCACCCTGACCGGCAGCGACTTCGGCACGGCGCTGAATCAGATTCAGACGGCGGTGACCGACCTGACGGTGAACACCTCCGCTTCCAACGGCGACCAGTTCATCAGCGAGTTGGACGCTCTGACGGCGTTGAACCTGAACGCGGGCACGGGCAACGTGACGCTGACGGCGGGTGGGGCAGTGACCGACGCGGACGGCGCGGTGGACGTCATGGCGACCACAATGACGCTGACGGCGGGCGGGGCGGTGGACATTGATACCACCGTCGTCAACATGACGGTCACCACCACTGCCGCCGGCACCATCAACGTTGACGAGACGGATGGGGCGAACGTGGTGAGCGTGGTGTCGGCGAGCGGCAACGTGACGGTGACGAGCGCGACGGGCAACCTGAACGTGACGACGGTGACGGCAGGCGGCGCAGGGAACACGGCGACGCTGACGGCAACGGCGGGCGAAATCACCGATGCCAACGGCGCGGGCGTGAACAACGTGACAGCGACGACTCTCGTAGCAACGTCGGCGCTGGGCGTGAACCTTGACACGACGGTGGGCAGCATCACCGCTAATGTGACCGGAACGGGCAACGTAATCTTCCGTGAAGCCGACGCGGTCACGCTGACCAGCATCACGACGGCGGACGGTTCCATCAACGTCACTTCCGGTGGCGCGATGACGGCGACGCTGGTGACGGCGGGCGGCACGGGACGCGACGTGACGCTGACGACGACGGCGGGCAATATCGCCGTCGGTGTGATTACAGCGGCGGATGACACGGTGACGCTGACCGCAGCGGCAGCCATCACCGATGGCGACGGCGCGAACGACGTCACGGCGGGCAGCCTTGCCATGACTGCGACGAGCGGCATTGGCAGCGCGGGCGACCCGATGGAAACGACGGTGAGCAACCTCGCAGCCACCACCGCCACTGGCGGGGTATTCGTGACGAACGCGATCCCGTTGACCATCACGACGGTCAGCGGGGTGGTAGGCGTGACGGCGACGACGAGCGGGGATATTGTCATTGCCAACACCGGCGCGGTGACAGTCAACGATGTGGTCACGGCGGCTGGCGGAACGGTCACGGTGACGGCAAGCAGCCCGCTGACGGTCAACGCGAACGTGACCGGCTCTGGTAACGTCGCTCTGACGGCGGGCGGCTCCGGAGCGGCGGGCGACGACCTGACGGTCAGCGGCGGAGTCATTGTCCAGTCCACGGGTGGCAACGTGACGCTGCTCGCAGGCGACGACGTGACGCTGGCAGCGGCATCAACGGTATCGGCGGCTGGCAACGTGACCATCACCGCTGACACCGAAGGCGACGGCTCTGGTGCAGTCACCATGAACGGAACCGTCAACGCCGATACCGGCAACGTTACCGTTACCGCTTTCGGCAACATTACCGTTGGCGTCATCAACGCCATCAACGGCGCGAGTCAGACGGTCACTTTGACCAGCACGGCGGGTGCGATTGTGGACGGCAACGACGCCGCGAACAACATCACCACCGATAATCTCGTCATGGACGCCATCACCGGCATCGGCGCAGTGACCGATATTCTTGAAACCACCGTCAGCACGCTCGAAGCCATCACGGACACCGGTGGCATCTTCATCAACAACACCGGCGACCTTGCCATCGCAGCGAACAGCGTGATTGTGAGCATGGCGGGCGACCTGCAACTCGGCGTGACGGGCAACCTGACGGTGACCGCTGGGTTCATCTTCGCACCGGGCAACGTCACCATCTCGGCGAGCGTCAACGTCCTGACCGGCGGCGATCGGGTCGCTATCTCCTCTTCGGGCGGCGCGGTCACCGTGTCCGCTGGACAGGACATCCTGATTGGCAACGTCGCGGACGGCTCATTTGGTGACGTGCAAGGCGGCGGCGCTCTGACCCTGACGGCGGGACGCGACATCATTGTTGACGAATTCTCCACCGCAGCGGCGGGCTTCACGACGGGCACCGGCAACCTGTCGGCGACCGCAGGGCGCGATATCTCCGTCCTTGTCACCAGCCAGACGAGCGCGCAGATAACCAATGTCGGCACAGGGAGCGTGACCCTGAACGCAGGCAATGACATCACCGTGGCTTCCACCTCGCAGGGTATCACCTCCATCTCCGGCAACATCACAGCGACAGCGGGCGACGACATCATCATCCAGCAGAACCCGCTTGGGGTCAACTCGGTCAGCGGCAACATCGCCCTGACCGCTGGCGACAGCATAGACATCGGCACGGTCTCCACAGCGGGTGACGTCACGATGACGGCACAAACCGGCAACATCACCGACAACAACGGCACGGACCTGAACATCGCGGCGAACAACCTCACGATGTCAGCCGTGACCGGCATTAACACCGACACGATGGTGACCAACATCACCGCCACTAACAGCGGCGCGGGCGACATCAGCATTGACGAAACCGATGGCGCGAACCTGCTGAACGTGAGCGCGGCGAACGGCAACGTGACCGTCACGACGGCGACGGGCGACCTGAACGTGAACACGGTCAGCGCGAGCGGAACCGCCACGCTTGTCGCAACCACTGGCGCAATTACCGACATCAACGACGCTCAGGTGAACGTAACAGCCACCAACCTGAGTGCGAGATCCGACACGGGCATCAACCTCGACACCAACGTGACCGACATCCGAGCGTTCACGAGCGGGGATGGCGACATTATGATTGACGAAGCCAGCGGCGTGAACCTGACCAACGTGACGACGACCAACGGCTTCATCTTCATCTCCGCCGGCGGAACCATCACCGGTACGGACGTGGTGGCGACTGGGGTCGGCGACACGGGTGACGTCACACTCGTCACCACCGCTGGCGACATCGCGGTCAACAAGGTGACGGCGAGCGATACCGTGAAACTGGATGCGACTGGCGCGATTGTGGACGGTGACGGCAACATTGACGTCGGCGCGGTCAACGCCATTCTGATAGCTGGCTCTGGCATCGGCGCGGCGGGCGACCCGCTGGAAATCGCAGTCGCCCAACTCGAAGCCAGCGGCGGCACAGGCGGCGTGTTCATCAACAACAACACCGCCAGCCTCATCATCGGGAACGCCTCCGCCCTCACGGGGGTCTCGGCGGCGGGTAACACCATCAACATCGAGACTGCTGGAACCCTGACCATCCACGAACCCATCACCGACAGCGGCGGCGGAAGCATCACCCTGACGGCGAATGGCAGCATCGCCCAGAACGCCAACATTACGACGAACGGCGCGGGCGCGGTCACGGTCACGTCCAGAAACGGCGACATCACGATGCGGGACGGCACCATGACCATTAGCATCACAGGCAACATCACCTACGATGCCAGTGGCAGCATCGCGGTGAGCGTGCTCGGAACTGGCGGTGATGTGAGCCTGACGGCGAGAACGGGCGCGATTAGCGACAACAGCGACACCGCCACAAACATCACGGGGAACAGCCTGACAATGACGGCTGTAACGGGTATCGGCAGCACGAATGCTCTGGAAACGCATGTCACTAACATCACAGCAACCAACTCCGGCGCAGGGAACATCGGCATCGTTGAAGAGGATGGCGCGAACCTGCTGAACGTCAGCGCGGCAAACGGCAACGTGACGGTGACAACCCCGACGGGCAACCTCAACGTGACGACCGTATCCGCTTCTGACACGGCGACGCTGACGGCAACGAACGGAGGCATCACCGACGCCAACGGCGCAGGGACGTTGAACCTGACCGCAGACTCAGCGGTGCTGACGGGTTCAGCGGGCATCAACCTTGACACCTCGGTCAACACCCTGACGGCGACTTCCACCAACAGCGACATCACCATTCGGGAAACCAGTGGAGTTGCGCTCAACACAGTGAACGCGGGAACGGGCAACGTGACCCTCACGTTGGCAGCCGGCGCCATCACCGACAACAACGGCACAGGAACGCTGAACATTACAGCGGACAGCCTGAGCTTGACCGCCCCTGGCGGGATTGACACAGACACCGCAGTCAATACCCTGACAGCCGCCACGACGAACAGCAACATCACGATTCGTGAGACGAGCGGCTTGGCGTTGAACACGGTCACGGCGGGGACGGCAACGGTGACGATTACGCTGGCAGCGGGCGCGATTACGGATGCCAATGACACAGCTCCCAGCACCGCCGCCAACAACATCACCGCAGCGGATCTCGCTCTGACCGCCCCGGCAGGTATCGGCAACTCGGCTGACCCCATTGACACGATTGAGACCACTGTAAGTACGCTGGCGGCGAATGGAGGAACGGGCGGCGTGTTCATCACCAACACGGGCGCACTGACCATCGGAACCGTCAGCGGCGTGACGGGCGTGACAGCGGCAGGCAGCATCAGCATCACCGCACTCAGTCCGCTCACCGTCAACGCAGCCGTGAGCAGCACGGGCGGTGGCGACATCCGACTCGAAGCCGCAGCCAGCGCAGCGACGGACAACCTGACGATTAACGCCGCGGTCACGGCAAGCGGCGGCAACGGCAATGTGACGCTGATTGCGGGCAACAGCGTGGTGCAGAACGCCAACGTTTCCGCAGCCGGCAACGGAGCTGTGACCATCACCGCAGCCGACAATGTGACGCAAAACGCGAACGTGACAACCGCGGGCAACGGGGATATAACGGTGACGGCGACGAGCGGCTCTATCACAATGGCGGCTGGCACCAACACCACCAGCGACACGGGTGACATCACTTACACGGCTGGCACCAGCGTCACACAGAATGGTAACCTGACCACAGGAGGCAGTGGGAACGTCAATGTGACCGCTAACGGCGCAGCCATCACCATGGGCGCAGGCACCGTCACGACCACCGCCTCGGGCAACATCTCTTACACCGCAGGCACTAATGCTGCCATTGCCCGACTGACCACCACCTCCGGCGGTAATATCTCGGTGATGACCATTGACGGCTCTATCACCGACACCAATGGCGACACAGTCAACATTGACATCCAGAATGGCGGCGACGGATTACTCCGCGCACGCGGCACACCTACTGACGCCAACGGCTACGTGCAGGACGGCACCGGTCTGATTGGCACTTGGGCAGACGCCAACGGCAACGGGCGGATTGAGATTGATGAACGTGATGCCATTGAGGTCTGCATCAATGGCGGCGGCACGCTGCGATTGGGCGCGAACGGCATCCAAGACAACATCTCCATCATCGTCAACCGCGTCGACCCCGACCTGTGTGGACCGACGATCCGTCAGGCGGTGGAAGGTGTGGAACGCGAACCGATTCCGCCGGGGTTGGTGCTGTTCGACAACCGACTCATTGGTGGTTTGCTCTACGAGAAACTCGACGCGGCGCGGGCGCTGCTGAACCTGAAGACGACCGTCGGAACGATGAAGGGTGACCCTGACTACCGCTATACCTGGATTATGCGCATCGTCATCGGCGATTGGTTCTTTGACTTAGATCCGGCGTCCCACGTGGTAGATGAGGAATCCTACAGACGTGCCAGAACAAGGTAGGCGACTCCGTAGGGAACGGACTCTGTGCCGTTCCTCAAAGGACTTCGTGCCGTTCCTCAGTCAGTGAATTCATCTAAGGGACTCCGACCCGTCGGAGTCCCTTTTCCTTTTTGGGAAAGATGAGAAAAAAATCACATAGCGCAAACTCTTACAACGTGCTATAATGTAAGAAGCACTTGGTTCTGTCCGTTTATTCAATGTCAAGAGGATAAAACCATCATCGAAGACCGCTCAAAGTCTGCGACGAACGGGTGCATGAGGCGATTAAGTCACTTACAGAGCGAGGGGAGATTGTTTTTTCATTACATGCAAGGCTCTCCGCCTTATCTACCATAAATGGGGGTATAATTGGGGGATGATTACAAGGAGGCATTGACACCTATGCGCTTATGTCAAATTGTCCGTCAGTGCTGCCGTGTCTTAGTGGTTGGGGTCACTTGCCTGATGCTGTTGGGCATCTACCCCCATTCTTCGTCTGCGTACGACGTCCAGCGTTACCGCATCCAGCCGGGCGATACGCCTGCGTCCGTTGCGGCGCATTTTGGCATGAGCGTAGCAGAACTCCAGCAGCAGATTGGCGGCATGTTGCCTCCCGTGGGTCAGAAGATTTCCATCAAGCCGCCCGGAAAGAGCGAAGGGAACGCTCCCGGCAACAAATATATTGAATTCTACTCTGTGCAAAAAGGGGACACGCTCCTCAGCATCGCCCACAAACTCCAGCCGCCGATGCCGATGGAGGAACTCGCTGACTTTAACCTCGTGCCCCGCCGCACCCATCTTGTGCTGCCCGGGGAGTCTCTCGCTGCCATCGCGAAACGCTACAACGACAAGTTATCCCCCATCGCCAAAGCCTACAAGACCTCCCCCGAACAGTTGCTGCGCGAGTGGAACGATTTGGGAGACAAGCAGCATCCTTTGGAACCGACAGAAGGCACACTGTTGGTCGTCGGCTGGGAAGAACCGCGCGAGGGGGACGACCTCGCCTACCCCTCCTACCGTCGCATCAAGGAGAAGTTCAGCAAGGTCGCCGCGGTGCCTTCTCTGAAGCTGGGTGAGTTGCGAGAAGTTTACGAGGTCAAGCCCGGCGACACCCCTGAGAAGATTGCTCAACAATTTAACGTCGCATTAGATGACCTGCGACGGGAGAACGATTTAGAGAGAGGAACGGAATTAGAGGTCGGTGACTTGGTGTTCATTCCAGAACGCAAACCGCTCCCTCCGCCGACGCCAGAACCACGTCTGGCATCGGAGGAGCAAAAATACTATGTGGGCATCGTGACTGCCGATACACACATCCGCGAACGCCCCGATGAAGGAGCCAGGGGGGTTCCGGTGAAAAAAGAATCCAAACTCATCCTCGCCGGGCGTAAGGGCAACTGGTTTGCCGTGCTGGTCAAAAAGGGATATGGCTACGTGCCGCAGGCGGACGTGCGAGTGGACCGACCTTACGCGCCGCCGCCCACGTTCAGCGAGCCAGCGACCCCTCAAGCCCGCGAGGTGCTGTCCATCGCCTACTCGTGGCTGGGCACGCCCTACAAGTTTGGCGGAAATAGCCGACGGGGTATAGACTGTTCCGCCTTCGTCAAGAGCGTCTTCACAGCGGCAGGAGTCGGCGTGTGGCGAAACCGAGCGGAACGCACCGCCTGCACGCAAATCGCTCTGGGCAAACCTGTGTATGTCCCCCCCGATCAATTGAAGCCCGGCGACCGACTCTATTTTGACTTTGAGCGCGGCGGGAGAGGGCGCGAGGCGGCGGGCGTGGCAGACCATACGGGCATTTACATTGGCAGCGGGCAGTTCATTCATGCCTCTGGTTATCACCATAAGGTTGTCATCAGCCAGTTGCCCAACACCCGTTACTGGAAGCACCTCATAGGCGCGCGACGCGACGAAATATAGGAGACGAACGCATGAAACGTCGGAGGTCTCACATAGTTTTCCTTTTGCTGCTGCTGTCGTCGCCGACTTTGATGGCAGGACAATCTGTTCCCCCGCTGCGACTGGAAATCAACGGCGAACCCGCGCCGGTGAACCTGAGCGTGGCGGAACGCGGCAAGGACCTTTTCGTTCCAGCGGTAACACTGATGATGATGGGTTGGCGGGTTCGTTGGGAGAACGGGCGACAGTCCGTCGTAGTGAGCAAAGGCGACGCGACCATCCAACTGACCGCCAACAGCAGTCAAGCCCTCGTGCGTTCGCAGGAGACGGAACCGCCGACGCCGAAACCGTTTCGCCCGGCTGCGTTGTTTCTGAACGGTCAGTTGTGGCTGCCGGCGTCCGCGCTCAAAGACGTCTTGCAGGTGAACGTTGAATGGGACGGAACGAGCCGGGTTTTGCGTTTGGGCGAAACGCCCAAGCCTGATTCGGACGAGTTGCGCCAATGGTGCGACGCCCTCGACGTGCGCGACCTGACGATGTTCCATCAATCCGGTTTTCGCGTCACGCTGCAAGTGCCACAGGGACGGGAATTGGAAGGGCAGGAGTTCGCGCTCGTGGCGCGCGCCAACGGCTCCGCCTACTTACAGATTTACGAGATATACGAAGGAGGACGCCCTAAGGCGTTGTTTGGGAAGGATAGAAGCGGGCTGATTGTCTACTACCCGGAAGCCGAAGGGGTGCCCGTGCATTGGATCAAAATCGTCGGAGGGCGAACGTATCGCTACCATCAGAAAAACGCGGCGAAAGGCAGGGTGACCTACGTCGCCATCGCCCTCCCGCTGCAGTCGAAACCGCCTGACCCCGACCTGTTAAGTCTGCTGCAGCGGTCTGCCGCTTCCGGGCGTTGGGCTATCAGCGGGGTGGAGTTTACCATTCAGCCCGGAAGCAGAAGTTAGGGGATGGTCACAATGAAACGATGCCGTTTCCTTGATACATTCATCATATCTGCGATGGTGACGATGTCTCTGTCCATCGTCGAACCTGCCCGTGCGCCGTCGACTCATCGCATTGCGGTTCTGGTCTGCGTGGATAACTACAAAGAAGGGGCAAAGGACGAGCGACTGCGCTTGCTCAAAGGAGGCTACAACGACCTGAGGGACATGTTCGATGTGGTAAAGAAAAAGTTCACACCTACCGAAGAGCCCATTATATTAGTCAATGATATCGCCACAAAGCAGAAAATCCTCGACGCCCTAAAAAAAGTCGCAAATAAAGTCAAAAAAGCCGACGACCACGTTTTATTCTACTTCAGCGGATTGGGAAGCGTGGATTCCAAAGGCAACCCGACCCTGTGCCCCTACGACACGAAACTGGACAACAGCGACCACGCCATCAAAATCAGCGACCTCGCGGACTGGGTGAAGCAACTCAAATCCGACAACGTGACGGTAATCCTTGACTGCGCCTTCACCGAACCGCCCGCCGGCAAAGGGGCTCCGGTCCGCCCCAAGTTTCTCACGCGCAACATCCTCCCGCAACCCGAACGTATTGAGACTGCCTTGAACAATGTCGTCAAAAACAAAGGCGTCCTCCTCACCGCCTCTCAGCCGGGCGAAGGCGCGTGGGAAAGATTGTGGGGGGAGGACGCGCAGGGCAACAAGGTGTGGACGGGCATTTTCACCCGCTGCCTGAAGGGGCAAATCGAGGATTTGGGAAAGGAACAACTCAGTTATCGCGACCTCATCGAGCGCGTCCAATTCGACGTGGGCGGGTACATCGCCTACGCGCTCCAGAGCAATCCCGAATATCGCCAGGTGCCGCAGTGCTATGGTCAACCGACCTACAAGCAGCGCGCCCTCTTCCGCTCCAGCCCGCCTCCGGATACGAAGACGTTGCCGGTTGTGCAACAGAGTATCTCAAAAAAAGTCAGCGAGGACGGACCGTTCATTCATTTGTGGGTAGGAATTTATGGAACAAACACTAAGCAGGTGCAAGACTTGAGGCAACGTTTTCGGAGTATGAGATACAGCCAGTTTGTTCTGTGGGCAGAGCAGGAGCAGTCCGCGGACGTGTCTTTGCACGTCTACCAGACTTATACGGAACTTCGCGCCTATCTGGTGGACGCCGACCAGAACATCATCGGACAGACCGACCCTACCAACCGCTCACCCGTCTTTCTGGGCAAATCTGATGACTTTGACAAATTACTAAGTTGGCTGGAAAAGAACCTGACCGGCTTATGGTCTTACCGCTGGCTGCCATCGGTCGAGACCCCCGGTCGTTCCCTTCAAATCAAAACGTTTAGAATTGAGGAAGGGGACTCCGTCCCAACCAAGCAGATCATCAATGTCACCTTAGAGACCGACCAGGATTGCGTGTTTACGCTGCTCGAGGTGAATCGAGAGGGAGTCGTCAAGCCGATCGTACATCGTATGGGAGTGAGGGGAAACGAGAGAACGCCGATTCCTCTCCGGACGATTGACCGGGGACGATACCTTTACGTTGCCATTGTGACGCCTCCCTCCGAGCAAGAGGTCGACTACCGGCAGATCTTGCGCGATGCGAGCCAACACCAGAAATGGACGCAAAAGAAACTCGCGCGCGCGCCGCAGGGAAGTTCTAAAGGCAGCGGCAGTGATTTGCCCCTCAGTGATACGTTGGTTAGCCCTGACAGCAAAGGCGAGGCTCCAACTAACTATGCCATCAAAGTGGTCCGACTGGCGGTCGGAGAGTAAATTTGACATCTGTTTAACGGTTTTGCTATAATGGTTCTATCTCACCTTTGCGAAGGGAGAGAATGATGTTGAAACTGAGATTCTTCCACAGCAGACTGCTGTTGACGATGCTCGCGCTCTCCATAAGTTTAGGGTCGCACGTTCCCACGTCCGCCCAGACGAAAGGGCGGGGCTTCGCGCTCCTGATAGGGATTGACGATTATAGCAACGTTAAAGTCGAAGGGTTCAAAAGTCTGAAAACCTGCGTGAATGACGTTTTGCAGTTAGGGAAAGTTCTCAAAGAACAGGGGTTCTACGACGAGCGTATTTGCCGAATTATCAAAGATCAACCCAACAGTCTCCTTGACAATAAGGTGGATCTCATTGACCCCCTGTTTAAGAACGACCGCCCCATCCTCTTAGAGGAAGGAAGAGAGAAGCAAACCATCATCAGCCAAATTGACCGGGTCGTGAAAGCCACTCTCGACTCCCGATGGACGCAAGACGATTTCGTTTTGGTCTACCTGTCATGTCATGGCCTATACAAGGACGGGAACCTCTATTTCCTGCTGCCCAACACGAACCTGCGCGACCCCAATACCTATATTACCTTTGAGCAGATTGCCACACTCTTCAGATTCTGTCCCGCCACCGTCGTTTTCATCTTCGACGCCTGCAACGCCGGCGGTTATGCTCCCGAGGGAAGTTTTGACGCCAAAAAGCAGCATGACGAATATTACGAAAGTCAACTTCAAGCGCACGGCTCTCGGCGCGTGGTCATTCCGTCCTGCAGTGACGCCAAAGAATTCTCTTACGAGTTGTCCGAAGAAAAGTCGGGTTTGTTTACTTACTGCCTGATTAAGGCTCTCAAGGGCGAAGCCGGTGGACCGGACATCACGCTGGGACAAATAATGAAGTATTTAGCCGACAACGTGGGAAAGGTGGCTAAGACAAAAGGACTGAATCAGACGGTGTCGCCAGACGTCATTTACGACGGCAGCAGGGGGAAAGCGAATTTTCTGGTGCTCGCCAAGACGAAGAATTCCCCGGTGCTCACCTTGCTCAAGGACCGAGTCGCGCGGGAACTTGAGCAGAGCGGGGGCGCTGCGTTGAACAACCAGAAAATTCCCGGCGAACAGGACCTTGAGGATGCGCAGCAAATCATGCGGCAGCACCTTCTGAAGTTTGCCCATGAAGAAACCAAAAAACAAAAGATGGACCTCTCCGATAGTCAAATTGTGGAGGCTGTCGCACAAGTGTTGATCATGCCTGAGAAGTCTCTCCCCCCTGACAAATGGGCAGAAACTCGCTTCGCGTCCCCTCCCGGCGAAAAACCGCTTTCGCCCGATGATGTTCACAGGAAATGTGAAGCGTGGTTCAACGTGCTGAAAGATTATCTGAGGAGCGATGGGCAGCCAGACTACTACTTTGGAGAACTTCGCAAGGCAGGCATCCCTCCCGTGCTGCGGTTTCTGGTCGTGAAAGACAGCAAGGGCTACGGTAAAACGCTCGATTCCGGGGAGGGGATAGACTGCGTCGAAGAACAACTGACTTTCCACGTTGCCGCCTCGCTGGTGAGCGACAAGTTCCGGCTGATCAGACAAGAGGAAGGTCAGAGGAAAGTCGTCGAGTTCTTGGGAGTGATGGGAGACGCTCAAAACGCCGTCAAAATCGCGCGGAATACCTTGGGAGGAATCGCCAGCAAAGGTCAGGGGGCAGGGTCAATCGTTGAACTGACTGGGAAGGAATTTCAGATTCGCATAGATGACCTCAAGAAGAAGAGCAACGTCATGGAATTCTTCATAGAAGAAGAGACGCCCCAGGGGGAAAAAATCTACTCTCCGCCTTTCACGCTCACTGTCACCTGTCCCGCCAACGTGACTTTAGGTGTGCCTATCCCCAAAGAGACCAATCAATCCCGGTTGCGTCTGGAAGGCAAGGTGTGGGACCGAGACGGGCGTCCCAGAGTGTTCGTCCAACTTGGGGAAAAGAAGGAACCCGTCAAGGTGGATGAACAACCCGATCGAGACGGGCTTTATGGCTGGACGGCAGATTTGCAGTTGCAGAAGGGGTCAAACGCCTTAATCATTGAAGCGTTCAAACCTCGCCCCCCTGACAAGTTGATTCGACCTTCTCTAAAATATCTTGTCGAACTGAAAGAGAAATTGCTTCCCGTTGTGATCGAGGAATTCAAGGAGAACATTCCTGACGGAATTATAGTGAAGGTCGACGAGAAACCGTTCCAGGGGAGCCTGGCAGAAGCCGTTGTCAACCCCAATGGACCGACTCACATTGAAGTCCTCAAGAACGGCGTCAAGTTGCTGGAAGGCAAGTTCCCGACAGGCGAGCAAGGAATTAGTAAAAAACTGACGGACCTGACGCCCGTGACGTTTACGGTTGAGTTCGACACCTCTAAAATTGCCGATAAGAGCCAGTTGAAAGACCTGAGTCTTAAGCCCCAAAGGATCTGGCTCTCAGACTTGAAGCAGTATGGAGGAAGCATTTCTGTCCCCTCGCCCAATTTTGAGCGAAACCAGGGGGCGGTCGAGTTGCCCGTTGGGGAATACAATGTCGAGTTGAAGGGTAAAGACAGCGACATCTGGTACGCCGTTGCCGACGGGCAAGCGTCGTTCTCCGTCGCCGAGAGGAAGAAGGTCTCACTGGAACTTCGACGCTACACCGATGGCCGCATTATCGTCTCCACCCAACCCGTCGGGAAGAGGTTCACTTTGAAGCCCGCGGACCGTGAAGGGGAGCCACGTATCGTGACTGAGAACGAGAAGGAAGTGAAGAATATCCCGGCGGGTTATTACTACGTCGAAGGAACGCAGGACAGCAAGCACCTCCGGCTCCAGCGGTTTGAAAAGTTGAACGACAACAAGAACGGGCGATTAGACTACCAGAGAGATGAAAAGGGGCTGCGAATTAGAATTCCCTCTGCCTCGAAGGGACAGATACCCCAACTGATTGTGCCCTTCGGGGTTCCCACAGATTTCTTCCCCGTGCCTATGGGCGATGAGGTGAACAAAGAGCTGGACAGCGAGCGCAAACGCCTGATCCTCGACAGTGAAAATGAATCTGGTCCAGTCGTTGTCAGTCGAAAATTGGCGAAGGAACTGGTTTACTGGAAAGGTGAATTAAAAAACAGTACTCTATCGAACATTGAGGGAGGCTTCGTGCGCGTTGCTGCTCAGTGGCAGGTCAAGGTGCCACCGCAAACGTCCGTGTGGTTAGAACCGACCAACGACGTTCCCTACTTTAACGTTTACAAAGACCGCAAGCCACAGAAGATTCCGGCGGAGGTGAAGGCGGGGGGCGTCGAATGGAAAGATAAAATGCCCGTCGGTTTCTACACGCTGAAAGTTCAACTGCCCGGCTTGCTGCAGCCTATCCCTATCGAAACCGTCCCCATCGAAGAAACTGCCAACGCGCTGCAAAGCCTTGACGTTCCCCTACTGGCTCGGTTAGGAGAAGAGGAGAACCTCAAAAAAGTCAAAGCGGCGATTCCCGTCTGCGAGACCGTCACGGTCAAAGCCACGCGCAAAGGCAAGCCTCTCGACGATGGAGCGATGGTGCGGCTGGCGCTGTCGCAAGGCGCTTTACCTCCTGCCGCCCAAACGTTTGAAGCCCTCAAACAGGGACAGGCAGTTCCATGGATTGACGATTTGTTGAAAGAGTTTAATGCGCCCCAATCAGGACAGTCCGTTCAGAAAGGGTCCGCCACTTTCCGACGGGTGTGGGCGGGGCAGTATGACGTGATGCTGCAACTGAAAGGCAAGTCGCCGCGTCCAGCGAAGTTGAGCAATAAACAAAAAGCGACCCTGACCATACCCGCCCAGTCCGAGATGCGCGCGGAGGTGTTTTTTCCTCAAATCGCAGCGGTGTTCAAGTCCGTCAAGCCGGAGATAGGACTGCGGGGACTGGAACTGGTGCCCGCTAGCGGCGGCGCGCCGATAGCCATTGAAGGGGATAAAGAAGCAAGAACGGAAGACGTGGACAGCGACGTGCTTTATCTCTTGCAGTGGAAAAAATCTGCCGTCTCCCCCCGTTGGACGCCGGTTCCCAATAAAGAAATCAAGATTTCTGACGATAAAGAGGAAGAGTCTTTCGACGTCCACTTTGAGCGCAATAAAGCCAAAGTCATATTCAATTTCAAATTAGACGATCCTGGGAACGCCCCGCCCTGTCTGCTCCGTCCGAAGCCGGAGCAAGACGACAAGGGGTGGGAGGGGGCTGACGTGCCCGTGCCGTTGAGCGGGCAGAAGACGGAACTACCGAAAGTAGAGGTGGGTCGCTACGAGGTCTCAGAAGGATGGGAACTGATGGGCGAGAAACCGAGCGATAATGTTGGTAGACTCGAGGTGTCCGGAGATGGAGGTCAAAGCGTCTTCACCTTGCGCAAGCAGATCTATACTTCCAGGTTGAAGAGACGTTTGCCCGAAGGAAGCGGGGTGTTCATTCAGGTAGAGCCGGGAAAAGAAATTCCGCTTTTTGATAAGTCGGACAGTGTTGCCAAAAACCTTCCGGTCGGAGACTTCACTTTTATTGTAAGGAAGGACGACAAATCCAGACTGGGCAAAATCTACATCCGTCGCCGTGGGGATGATACGGTTGCTTTAATCAAAACTGATGACAAGGGAAACGAAATGGAACTGGACCGCATCGTTGATATAGCATGGCGACTCCCAACTCCCAACACTCAGCTCCTTAAGTTCTCGAACTCACCGGACATCAAGAAAGTCGAAGTCAACTTCACTTATACTCAGCCCGATTCAGACGGTACAAGAAAACGTGTATCGCTGAGGCTGACGCTAAAGAGGCAAGAACAAGGAAACAGATTCCTCCCTGAGGGCAAATGGGAGGATAGATGGAAAATGATTTGCCCCCGGCTCAAGGATTTCGATCCGAAGAATCCCAAAGCTGAGATGTCGCCGTTTTTTGCAGACCCCGATGACGAAAAGCAATATGTGCTTGAAGTCAGTACGAACTATGCTAAAGACAATAGCACCGTTAAGGGTACAACGTTGGTCATTAACCTCAAGCAATAGTCGTGCGCGATAGGCAAGCGTATGATGTATGCCTGCTTTCTGTGGTCGTGGACGTGCGGCTGGTTTGTGTTGTCGTGACGCAGCCGATTGTAAAAGTTCCAGGCAGAAACCTTTCTCATTGCACTCTCGATGCCCTTCATTGTTGTCATCGAGAGGCTGCTGCATTTCTCACCGGACTCGGTAGGAGCGCGACATGTACGTGTTTGTGACGGTAGCGGAGATTGAAGGAGCGAACAAGGAACTGGATTTGGGCGCGCAGCCGGACAATGCTTCGCTGAAGGTCATCAAAGACCTTGTGATGTCTCGTATCGAAAGCGATATCCCGCCGGACGACCGCCCGGCTTCGCGGCATTTCTGGCACAATAATCGGCTGTGCCCGGACAACATTCTGCTGGCGGATATTGCATCGGGGAATGATATCGTGTCTCTGGAACTTCGCCAGGACCGGTACAACCTTTTGATGGGAGGTGTGAAAGGAATCGGGTTGATTGACCCGGAGGAGCCGATTGGCAGCGTCATCCGCGAGGTGTTGGCAAGTCGGGGTCATCGGCACGGAGGGGAGTGCTGTTACGAACTGTCCCCACGGGGGAGTCTGCCGCTGGATCCGCAGGGGACGCTTTTTGAGGAGGAGGTGCTGCCTTACGAGGCGGACTTGGTGCTGAAACGCAAGCGGATTTTTTACGTGTGGTCCCTCGCGTTGCTGGCGGGGGTGGCTGTTTTAGGGGTGCTGCTGGGCTACGTGTCGGGAAGATTTCTGGGGTAGAAGAATTGGAGTGATGGAGTGATGGAGTATTGGAAGATCGCCCCAACACTCCAACGCTCCATTACTCCAATACTCCAAATACTCTAAAGGAGGAAAGTTTATGCCCATCACAGAGAAGGAGTTGCAGGACGCTAACAAGGCGATGTTGGGCAACACGAACCGCGCCATTTTGTTCACGACGGTGAACCTGTCCGCCAGCGCGCCGCGGTTGGAGGACATGCTGGCGTATTTAGCGGCAGGAGTGCTGACGTGGGAGCAGTTCAACGCGCAGGTCAAGGAGAAACTTACGGTGCGGTCGTTTGCCGAGTTCATTGACAAATTTCAGCCTTGTTACTACTACCGGCTCCGTCCGCCGGAGGGCGCGGTGACTGGAGAGGGGGCGGAGGATGAAACCGCCGTCGCTGACGTTCAGAGTGAGGAGGGCGTGTCAGAGGAAGGCGGAGCAGCGGAAGCCGCGGCTTCCGCTGCCATAGGAGGCGAGGGAGGCGAACCGAAGTTTGAAGTGGGCGACCTCCCCTATTACGAGTTTTCGCTGGAAGGCGGACCGCCGGAGTTGGGCTGGAAAAAGGTGGTCATCGGCGTGGACCATCCCTACTTCCGCTCGCTGCAATCGCTCATCAAGGAGCGGGCGTTGATGGCGAAGACGACCTTCCAGACCAACGTCGACGCCGCGTTGTTTGGCTTTAAGCCGCGTACGCAGCAGATGATGGTGCGCAAGGGCGCGCAGGACTTGCAAGCCGCCAGCGACAAGTTGATGCTGGAGATGCGGCGCAATCCTGATTCCTCTGACACGCGCAAGGCGCTGGAAGCCTACGACCGCCGCGTGCGCGACCTCGAAAACGCATTGGGCGACGACCTGCGCGTGCTGCCGACGGTGACGCACGGTCTCGCCGAGGCGCGCAAGGCGCTGGGCGCGGGGGGCGGCAGCGGACAGACGGCAATGGGTGAGTTCGTGCTGGCGTTGGGCGAAGGCGCGAAGGTCGTGGCGAAGGCGAAGCCAAGAGAACTCATGGCGTCGCACAAGGAGCGTCTGGCTCTGACGGAAGGACAGCCGCCGCCGCCAGAGCCGAGCGGCACGACGGAGATTGTGCTGTTGCAGGATGCGCTCCAGAGCCGCCCGCTGGCGAAGCGGGAACTGCGCGAAATTGCCACCCTGCCGAAAAATGACCAGTTCCCTGCCGTCGTCGGGAGCTTCATGTCCGAGATGGTGCGGCTGAACAAAATTGACCCCATGCTGGGCAACATGGTCGCGGTGGTGCTGCAAGACCCCAAGCAGTTGGCAATGTGGAACGTCAACCCGCAGCAGGTCGAGGTGTTCCACGATACCTTCTTGGGGATTTACAGCAACGGCGTGGAGAACTTCCTCAAGACCGTGACGCCTCTGTTTGAGACCGTCATGGGAATTTACATGCTGTTCAACGAATTCCCGCCGGACGTGCGGCGCGGTCAACCGGAACTCATCGTCGCCAACGGCGAACTGACCGACCTCTGGCAGGTCTATCAAGCGGAACTCGTCGCCTACCTACGCGGCGCGTGCCATCAGGCAGCCAACCAGTTCAAGGACGCCATCTCGTTCGCCATCGTGCCGTCCGTGACCTCGTTCCAAAACCAGCCGCCCGCCTCGCCGCCGTCGGGCTACATTCGCGCGGGCGACTTCATCAGCGATTATCGGCAGCCGCCGACCGCGCCCACGGAAGAAGACCGCATTAAATTAGACGAGCAAATCGAAGCACTGCGTCATCGGAGAGTGGCGGAAACCGGTGGGTTCGGACGAGTCACCGGCGCGGGCGAGGTGCTGGGGCTGATGGAGTTGGGCAAGGAGTGCGGCTTCCAGGTGTTCTTCTCTCCCGAGGAGAAGGTCATCGCAGGGCGCACACGGGCGGAATACATCGAAGCCATTCAGGAGCAATACTGCCCCTCCCATGTCGTGGACAAAGACTGGGCGGTCTGCGGCGTCCTCTGTCTCCCAGACTTCGTGTGTCTCCCCCCGGACGGCGTGCTGCTCACCGGCAAGGTGATGGACGGGCGCGACGTCGGCGTCGACGTTCCGCAGGTCACGGTTCGCTCCTGCTACGTGGCGGCGGGTCGCTACATGTCGAACGACGCGCCGGAGGTGTTGCAGTCCATCATCGGGAAACTCCCGCAGCAGCAGTTGAAGGCGCTGCCCATGAAGGTGCGCCCCAACCTGCCCGGATTAAGTGTTGACTTGACTCGCTACACGGTGCTGGGACAGACGCGCTTGCCGGTGGACCACTTCCTCGACGATGCCCTCCTGCGGCAACTGTTGGGACGCGACAAGTCCTTCCTCGTGTTCAGTCAGGTGTCGGGCATCTCGCCCAACATCGCCGCCCCGCGCACCCTGCGACGGGTCATTACGCCGGCGGGCGACCGCTACGTCTTCATCCACCACTACCGTCAGCAGATCTACTTGCAGCGGCTCATCCTCGCTGCCTACCATCTCGGATTCGGCGGCGCGCTCCCCTCAGCCGCCGAGATGACGAACCTGATGGACCGCGTGGTCAACTGGATGGGCTGGTACGACGTCAACAAGGAGGGCTACGTCAACGCCTTCCCCAGCGAGTTGGAGGGAGACAAAGTTGTCGTTGAACCGATTGTCGAAGGCGGCGAAACCATCGGCTTTAACCTCAATTTGCCGTTTAGGGGAGTTGTGTTGGGCGAACTGCAACTCACTTTCTCATAGTAAGAACTTTGTAAGATGCTCTGTGGGCGGGCGTGACTTCCAGTGTTGGGCGAACTGCAACTCACTTTCTCATAGTAAGAGCGACCCTCTGGGGTAGCCCGATACGAACTCCATGCCGTTCCAAAGGGGGTGATGTTACCTCCCCAAGAATCGGGGATGGTTGATAGTCAGCGACAGGGAAGGGCGCTGACAACTCGTGCTCCAAAAAAGTTCAACCGCACAATGTAGGGGCGACCCTCTGAGACCGTAGTAGCGACTTCAGTCGCTGGGTTGCCTGATGCGGACGCCTCTTCTCGTGGAGGGTTCAGAGGTAGGACTTGCCATAAGAATCGAAGCGTCCATTCGGTCAAAATTTAAAAGGAGGAAATGACGATGGCAAAGTTGACGATTGGCGGCACCGAAATTCCGCAGGTGCTGCGAGCGAAAGTTCACATTACCCACGGCGAGAGCCGCGACCCCTTGCTCGTGCCGATCATTGAGATTGAGGTCACGGTTCCGCTGACGGAGTCGACGTTGATTGCAGAATGGGCAAAAGCCCCCAAGGGACCGGACCGCTTCAAGAAGGTCGAACTGCAGACCATGCACCGCGAAGCCGGCGTGGCCCACACCTGGACGCTCTTGCAAGCATGGGTTAAGAATTTCGAAGAAACGGAGTTCGCCCCAGAACTGACCAGCGGCGGAGGCGGCGTCGAGCAACAACTGACGAACTACGACGTGCGCGTCACGATTGCCGGCGCGCTGCTGCCCAACCAAGACTACAACGGCAACAACATCATCACCGTCGCGGCTGGCGCGGCGCAGCAACTGCCAGGCTAAAGTCCCGCAGAAGCACTGGAGACTGAGGGCGGAGTGTGGCACTGCCAAGTGCCTGCGCTTCGCCCTCACTTCCTACTTTCGGGTTTCGTGTTTCAAGTTTCGAGTCTCGAGTCTCGCGCAACCCGAAACCCGAAACCCGAAACTCCAATCTTCAGCGTATGTCATTCCAACTGGTTTCCCCGGACATCAACAACCTGACGGGGCGCAAACTGCTGACCAACGTGACGATTCGGCGTCATCTGTTTCGTCATTCGTGGGCGACGTTCGTGATTGACGCCGATGAACTCACGAAGGACGGGGACCGCAACCCGCCGCTCGCCAATCTGGGCGCGTCGTTGCTGAACACCGACGTCGTTCTGAAATGGTGCCCGCGCGACAAGCAGGAGGGCAGCGTGGACTGTTTTCGCGGCTACGTTGCCAGCGTTCGCGCTCAACATCGGGCGCACCGCTCTTATCTCGTCATCCACTGCGTCTCTTACAGCAAGCGAGCGGACGAAATCCCGCGCTATCGCGTGTGGCAGGAGTGCACGCTGCTGGACATCTGCCAGCACATCGCTGGCAAGGAACCGCTTTTCCAAATCGCCAGCAATGCGCAGAGTATTCTGAGCGGTAACACGATTGAACTGAGCGTGCAGTACGGCGAAACCGATTTCGCTTACCTCAGCCGCATGTTGCACGCCTGGGGCATTCCGTTGGCGGTGGACGACCGGGCGGGGAAAATTATCATCGGCTCGCCAACGGTTTCCAGCAGCGGAGAGTTCCCGCCGCTCAACTATCACTGGAACGTCACGGGCATTGACGTTGCCATCGTGCCGCTGGACGGCAAGTCACGCAACAACGGCGCAGGCGCGCCCGCCACCGCGCGGCAGTTCACCGACAAGTACAACAGCGAACTCCAGCGCGTCGCCGCCGACCATTTTCCCAGACTCGACGACGACCACAAAGCCGACCGCGAGTGGATTACCGACCGCGTGCACGAAACGACGCTGCGGGGCGACCCGGCGGTGTTCCGCGCGCAGTGGGACGGAGCGCTCTTCGACTTCTCGCCCGGCTGCGCCGTCAACTTCAACGGGCAGACCTGCCTCGTGCGCTCCGTTTTTCTCAAGGGCGATCCCCACGAAGACACGGTGACGCAGGAGTTTGTGCTGCAGGACTATCTCGCGCCGCTCCAGCCGCACCGCCGCAAAGTGCGCTGGGCTTCACGCACCCTCTGGGCGCACGTCATCAACAACAACCACGAAGACCCCCAGCAGCGCGGGCGGATTCAGGTCAAATTTGATTGGGAAGACCTCGACCCCACCAGCGGCGAGGATAAGTGCTGGCTGCCGACGCTCACGCCCTACGGCGGACTCAAGGGCACCAGCGGCACGTCCGGTTTTCTGTCGTTGCCCGAAGTCGGCGAGCACGTTCTCGTCCAGTTCCTCGACGAGTGGGACAGCGACGCCGTGGTCATCGGCTCGGTGCGCGAATACGGACGCGAGGGCTTCAAATACGACCCGCACGAAACCAAACGCTGGCAGACGCCTTCGGGCAATCAGGTCACGCTGACCACGCGCCAGAACGGAACCGACATCGTGCGGATTAAGTGCAAGGACAAACTCATCTTCGAGGGGCGCATTGACTCCAGCAAACAGGTCGTCATCATGGACCTGTGCGACTCCGACGATGACCGCGTTCATTTCCAGAAGGGCGGCGGACCGACGCAGTTGGACATCTTCTGCTCCGCCAACATCTACATGCACGCCGAGCAGAAACTCTACATCGAAGGCGGACAGGTGCAGATTACGTCCAAGACCGGCAACGTCAACATTAAGAGCGCGGCGAACGTTGAAGTGCAAGGGATGACGATTGACGTGGACGGTTCAGCGGGCGTCAACATTGATGGCGCAATGGTGAAGTTGAACAGTCCCCCTGCCGTTCCTCACACCCACTGGTCGCTCACACCGCTCCAGCGTCCGCCCGACGACGCGCAGGAGGGGCCCGCGAAGCAGGCGCGCAAACGCAAAAAGACGCCGTGGCAAGCCTCCGCAGCGGCGGCGCAGCAGCAACAACAGCAGCCGCAAGAGGAGAGAACGTGGATTGAGATTGAACTGATAGACGAGGTCACGAGAGAACCGATTCCCAACGAACGCTACCGCCTCAAACTGCCTGACGGTTCCATCCGCGAAGGGCGACTGGACGCCAACGGGCGCGCTCGCGTGGATGGCATCGTACCCGGCACCGCGCAGGTCTGCTTCCCCGACATTGACGCGAACGAATGGCGTCCGGCGTAACAGGAGGTGATCGTGATGGCTGTACTCCACAAAGTTCAGCAGGGGGAGTACCTCGCGAAGATTGCAGCCAGATATGGCTTTACCAACTACCGAACGATTTGGAACCATCCTAAGAATGCTCAGTTGAAACAGAAACGCCGGAGTCCCAATGTCTTGTATCCGGGGGACATGTTGTTTGTCCCCGATAGGGAGGAGAGGGTAGAGGCTCGCAGCACGACGAAGGTGCATACGTTTGTCGCGCCCCAGCGCACAGTTCTGCTGAGAATCGTGGTCAAAGACGTGGACGACAAGCCGATAGGGAATGCCGATTATGTGCTGAACTTTCGGGGTAAGACCTCCGCTGCGAGCGCGGATAAAAACGGACTCATCGAGGAACAGATAGACATCAAACAATCGCACGTCGGCACGCTCACGGTCAGCAACACAAGAAACGTTTTCGACGTTCAACTTGGCATTAAGGTGGGAGACCTTAACCCGGTGGAGATGCCCTCCGGTCAGATGGCGCGTCTGAACAATCTGGGTTACTTCGCCGGACGGCTCGAAACCGGCGACCGCATGGATAAGAAGCAACCGATAGACTCCAAGGAGGAAGCGCAGTTCAAATCGGCAGTTGAGGAGTTTCAGTGCGACCACATGGGTCCAGGGTTCGTGGACGGCATCTGCGGTCCGCTGACGCAGAATAAACTCAGGGAAGTTTACGGCTGCTGATGAGGATGGTTTTCCGCTTGTCGGATTTGAGAGGGAGGACAAGTTCATGGACGGTTTTCAGGGCGGGGGTCTCCACCATATTTCTGAGGGCGGCGTCGCCGGCACCCATGCGGTGTTGCAGGCCGATGACGTTCTGCTGGCTCCCACAACCACCGATGAGAAGAACACCGTCAAGGCTGCCATCTTCCCCATTGCCTGCTTCCGCGTGGACGATATACGGTTTGATTTCGATTCCTCCTTTATTTTACCGGAGGTCGCACAGGAAATGCCGCATCTATCAGACTTGCGCGACAAGCACAAGGACAAGAAGACCGGACTGTTTCCGCCCCTCTCGATTTTCGGTCATGCCGACCCGGTGGGGTCAGACGAATACAACAAGATTCTCAGCGGTCGGCGCGCGGCGGCGGTCTATGCGCTGCTGACCCGCCGCGTAGATATCTGGGAGGACATCTTTAGCAACAAAGGTGTGTTCACGGCTGCCTCCGCCAGCGACCGATGGGGAGCAAAGGCTCTTCAAACGATGCACCAGACCGTGAACTCGTCAGCGGCATCCGATGACTTCATCCAGAAGTTGACAAAGGACAGTGTTTTGCGTGCGGTGCTGTTCGAGACGTATATGGATAGACTGTGTGGTCAGGAGTTTCGATTGAAGGCAGAGGACTTCCTGGCGCAAGGGGCAGACAAATTTGGCAAAGGGGATTATCAGGGGTGCAGCGAGTTCAACCCGGTGATGCTGTTTTCGCAGGAAGAAGAAAGGGACTTCGCGCTGCCGAAAAACAAGGAGGCGCGCGACCGACAGAACGCCCCGAATCGGCGGGTGATGGTGTTGTTGTTTCGTCCGGGCGCCCGGGTGAGTTCCGGGCGTTGGCCCTGTCCGCGCGCGAAAGAGGGTCTCGGCGGTTGCCGGTTGCGTTTCTGGTCGGATGGAGAGAAGCGGCGGACAAAGCGTCTGCCGCAGGAACGCCGGCGGTTTGAGGAAACTGCCGACACCTTCGCCTGTCGCTTCTACGACCGTTTAACGACCAACTCCCCTTGCGAGCACACCACGCTCGTGACGACGCTGACGATTCGTATGCTGGACGGAGACGATAAACCCTTCACGAATGCGCGGTATATCCTGAAAGTGCAGAGGGCGCTCGGCGGTCAGGACCAGGTGCAGGAGATGGTACTGACCGGGGCGACCAATGAAAACGGCATTCTGTCGCACCTCATTCCGGCAGACGCGGAGAAGGGGTCTTTAACCCTCTTTCCCGCGGGCTCCGGAGCGGATTCGTCGAATAGATCATCCGATACGCCGCAATCCCAACCTCTCTGGGAAATTCCGCTCACCATCAAGCCTCTGCTGCCTGCCAACACCGTCGCAGGGGCGCAAGCGCGACTGAACAATCTGGGGCTTTTCGCCAGCGAAACAGTGAACGAAGCCAAGACCCAGGAGTTTGCTGATTTGCCCAAGCCCGACGCGGGCAACGCCAACCCTGAGATAGACCAACTCAAGCGCGCCCTCCAGCGTTTCCAGATGCTCTACAAGCCGCACGGAGACCAAGAGACTGCTGGAGGCAACATGGACGCTGAGACCAAGGCGAAGTTGGAAGAGAAACATGGCAGTTGAACAGAGCAACAAAAAACCTGATCCAATGAACGACCCGCTCGAACAGGCTCCGCCGACAAAACTGGTCGAACGTCAGGTCCTCGTCCAGACGCAGGGCAGCGGCAGCGAGACGGTCATCAACACCATTCGGATGCCCAACGCCCCCCGGCACGCCGAAAGCAGCCGCTGGTACAACCCTTCTGGAACGCAGGACACGGCGGGCAGTCTCATGCCAAAGATCCACGAGCGCAACGAAGTCACCTACTTGATTGATGGGAAAGACGTAGATGGAAACACGCAAGGAGGCGGAGGCAGCACGGTCAAGACGCTGCAGAAAATGCGGGAGGCGATTGAGTCGGCAAAAAACGAGGACGACTTCATCTACCTGCTGAATTGGTGGTGCGATGACAGCCTTGATATGGGCGGCAAGACGCTGCGCCAACTTTTGAAGAACGCCTCCGATGCCGGCGTGGAAGTGCGTGCGGTGTTCTGGCTGCAAAAGCAACTCAGCCTCGGTTTGATTGTCCACTACCTTGTCCCCGTGATCGGGGCGGTGCTGCCGGATTCGGTCCAGGCAATTGCCCAGGCGATTGACTTTGTCGGCAATTTAGAATCGCTGGGCATCTCCGCCGTGCAGAACAACAGAGAGGTCGTCCGCATCAACCTGATGAAGAACGGCGCAGCCATCTTAGACGACCGCACGCTGGACTTCGGCTCCCACCACCAGAAGGTGTTGATTGTCAAGAACCAAAAGGAAATCGTCGCCTTTTGCGGGGGCATTGACTTCAATAAGGACCGTATCGAGCAGACGAAATCGCCGAGCAGTTCCTCCGGCGGCAAAGGCGAACCCCTGCACGATGTCCACTGTCAGATTCGAGGTCCCGCCGTCGTTGACCTGCTCCGCACCTTTGTGGAACGCTGGGAGGATTTCGAGAAGAAAAAGTTCGACCTGGAGACGATGCTCAAGAACTTCGCGCAAGGGGTCGCGGGAGATTTTCCTGATATGCCGTTCGATGCGCTGGTGGTGATCCTGCAGGAGAAACTGAACAAACCGCTGCGCGGTCGCAAGTTTCTGAAGCCCGAACACGCCCCCGACCCTGCCGGAGAGCAGTTTGTGCAGATCGGGCGTACATACGGCGATGGGGACGACCACGCTGGCATTGACCAGGATCACATCCCGGGGCACGAGGTTCTCGCGGTCATTCCCATCCTCAACATCCCCGTGAAACTCGGAGAAGCCGGGCTGCGATTCGCCAGACCCAAAGGTTATAGTTTCAGACCCAAAGGCGAACAGACCGCGCGCGCCCTGATCGCCCACGCCATCAACCAGGCGCGGCGGTTTATCTATATCGAAGACCAGTACTTTACCAACCCGGAGATCACCCGCCTGCTGATCGCGGCGCTGGACCGCGGAGTCGAACACATCACCATTCTCATCCCGCACGGAAGCATCTCCGACCAACCCGACGGGCGATTCCATCGCCACCACGGGCTGAAGCCGTTACTGGACCGGAACAAAAAGGACGGCGTGAAGAGGGTGCGGGTCTACTGTCGCGCCGCGCCGCACGATCCGAGCGTTCCTCTAAAGTCGGGGCAGCAAGAGCACGTCACCCAGCGCGAAGGCAGATCCTTCCGGGTGGATTTAGCGCACACGTATATCCATGCGAAGTGCATCATCATTGACGACCGGTTCGCCAGCATCGGTTCGGTCAACTGCAACGTCAGGAGTTGGACGCACGACAGCGAAATCACCGCTGGCATTTTTGACGAGTCGCACGACGACAAAATGACCCTGCACTTCGCCCACCGCCTGCGCATCAAACTGTGGGCGGAGCACCTGCGGATGGATACTCCGCAAGGACACGCGGAACTCTGGGACGGTGTGGCGAGCGCGATTCATTGGGACCGGCTCCCTCCCATTACCCGCGTCATTCCATACATTGACCCTGACCGCCCGGACGAAGACGCGCTGCAAAAGCATCGGATGTTTGACAAACTCCAGTTCCTGGAGAAGGTTCCTATCATCGGATTGTTGAGTAATGAGAACGTCTTCCACCACGTCGTAGACCCGGACGGCTCGGTGCCCGGCAAAGAGATTAGACTGCTCCCCGGCTGTCGCCGATAGCAGCCCCGACAGGGTGAAAATCATGTCCACCACTCACACCGTCAAACAGGGAGAACACCTCTCCCGCATTGCTCAACAATATGGTTTTGCGGATTACCGCATTATTTGGGACCACGCCAAGAATGCAGAGTTGAAGCAGAAACGGCAGAATCCCAACGTTCTGTTCCCCGGCGACCGCCTGTTTATTCCTGACAAGCAGGAGAAGCAGGAGGCGCGGGCGACAACGCAGGTGCACAAGTTCCAGAAGCCGTCGCAGACCGTCCTGCTGCGCATCGTGTTGAAGAACCTTGACGACCAGCCGCTCGCCAACACCGAGTGCCAGTTGGACGTGGAGGGCAAGTTTTTTCGGGTGACCACCGATGGCGATGGGAAGATAGAGCAGGAAATCCCCAAGACCGCCGAGAAAGCCAAACTGACTTTCAAAGACAATCACGTGCCGCTTGACATTGAAATCGTCAAAATCGGTCACCTCGACCCCGTAGAAGAAGCCTCCGGTCAGCGGGCGCGGCTCGCCAACTTGGGATACTATTTGGGTTCGCTTGACAAACCGGATGAAGCGCAATTGCGCTCTGCCATCGAAGAGTTCCAGTGTGACAACAACCTGAAAGTCGACGGCATCTGCGGTCCGAATACGCAAGCCAAACTCAAGGAAGTTCACGGCTGTTGACCAAAAACCATGAGTAACGGACGAATTGGCTCCATCCTCAGCGCGTTAGAAGGCGGCATGGCGGGCAATCATCCGCCGGAACCCGCTCGCTCGGTGCTGGTCGGACCTTCGACCTCCAACGAGTTCAACACCGTCAAGGCTGCCATCTTCCCCATCGCCTGCTGGCGCGTGGATGACGTGCGCTTTGAGTTTGACTCCTCCTTCGTCACGCCCGACGTGGCGGACGAGATGACCCTTCTCGCCAAGTTGGTGCGTCAGCACACGCGGGACGACCAGAAACCGCCCGCCTCCGTGTTCGGGCACGCCGACCCGGTGGGCGATGACCACTACAACAAACAACTCAGCGGGCGACGGGCGCAAGCCATCTACGCCCTGCTGACTCGCGACACGGCGCTGTGGGAGGACCTTTACAGCCATCAGATTGGCAACGACAAATGGGGCGTGAAGTCCATTCAAACCATGCTGAAAGCCGTCGGGCACGACCCCGGCGCGATTGACGGGGTGCAGGGGCAAAAAACGACCGCCGCCATCAAATCGTTTCAGCAGGCGAATGGTTTGGCAGTGGACGGCGTCGCCGGTCCGCAGACGCGGGCGAAGCTGTTTTTAGCCTACATGGACGCGATATGCAAGGATGAGAAGGGCAACCCATTCAAGTTGGAGAAGACTGACTTTCTGGCGCAGGGGACAGACAAGGATGGGAAAGGGGACTATCAGGGGTGCAGCGAGTTCAACCCGGTGCTGCTGTTTTCGCAACTGGAAGAGCAGGAGTTTTCGCAGTCGCAGAATCAGAGTCAACGGAACGCGGAGAACGCGCCGAATCGGCGGGTGGTGGTGTTTCTGTTTCGAGTGGGGAGTCGGGTAAGCGCGGAGCGATGGCCGTGTCCGCGGGCGAAGGAGGGGGTAGGGGGCTGCAAGAAGCGGTTCTGGTCGGATGGGGAGCAGCGGCGGAGCAAGCGACTGCCGGAGCAGCGGCGGAAGTATGAGGAGACGAAGGACACGTTCGCCTGCCGCTTCTACGACCGTATTTCCGTCGGTTCGCCTTGCGAAGGCTTCTTAGCGAGCAGCCTGATTATCGAATGTGTGACGTGGGACGGCTGGAAGGCTGCCAACGCCCGCTACGTCATCGTTGACCAGAGTGGAAAAACCCTGGGTTTAGGTGACGAGAACTTTCGCACCAATGAACAAGGACAGGTCAAACGAGAACATATCCCGTCTGGAGCGTTTACGCTCTTCGTCTTTCCTCCTGAAAAGGTCTCAGAGAAAGACAGTGATTTTAACGTCGTCTATGAGTACATCTACAACAGGAAAGGTCGGGAGTTTAAGGTCCTCAAGCCAGACCCGAATACGGACATCAAACGAGTTCCCTACGGTGAGAGTGTTTCCATACCAGACGCGGCAAGCCGCAAGGCTCGCATCAAAATCGTTTGTGATTTGAGTTTGGTCGTCCTCCAACCGGCGCTGGGGTTCCCCGGAAGCGTTAAAGAAGGTTCGCTGGATGTCGTGGTGTTGACGACGAAGGCGGTTGCCGCGCTCAACAAGGACGTCGCTCAGGAGTTCTTCCTCTCCTGCTTACGCTCCCAACCGTGGGACAAAGAGGCAAAGAACTGGAGCAAAACCTCGCTGCGATGGGAAGGGGACTTAACGAAATTCGCGTCTGTGGAGGCGGAGGGAACGGGCGAACTGAAGCCGGACGGTAAGGGCGTCATCAAGGAGTTGCTGGCTCGTCTTTCCTCGAAGGTGATGGAGGCATATCAGCCCTGGGAGATCAACACGGTCTTTCGCATCCGGTTTAAGATGCCCGACGGAGAAACGAAACCCTCCAACCTCATCAACCTGCAAGGTGAGGACGTCGCCCTGCATCTCGTTCTGAGAGACACCCAATCGAAGTACTGGTCTCAGGACTGGCCCATGTTCGAGGCGGAATCGCTCGCGGCGTGGCCCGCAGACTGGCCTCAGTTCAAGGGGGTGGGAAAGAAGAACGCTGGTTTCCATACGGGGCTGACCAACCCCGATGACAAAGGCGATTTCATCAAACTGTACCATCCGTTCTTTAGCCTCGGCGACAAGGCGGACCTGAGCGTAGCGCACGTCACGGACGTCCATACGTCAACACGGTGGGAGTTGTTTGCTCAGAAGGGCAAACCATTCAACCACTATAACGAACGCTTCACCGAAATCTACAAGGATGCCACCCAGCGGGCGGACATCACGATTCTCACAGGGGATTTGATAGACTTCAACCGTGGTCTCAACGGGGCGATGATCAAAGGTCAACAGGATGACCTGACGAAATACATTTATAATGCCAACTGGCTGTTGTTCTACAACCGTATGCTCAAAGACTATGAGAAACCGTCCTTCACCGTGCTGGGCAACCACGACTACCTGCCCAACCCGTATCCTCAGTTTATGACCATCAAAGCCAAGTTGCTGTTTATCACCGTCAAAGACAAGACGGTCGCGTTTGAGAATGACTTGAACCTCCTGATTAACCCAGAGAAAAAGATTAATGAAGTCGAAGAGTTCGTAAAAGACTCTCAGACGGAGCACTTCTTCAAAGAGATCGGCGCGTTAGACGCCAAAAAACTGATTGAGGCGATGGATGCCTCTGACCATCGAGGCGCCGATGCCATGATCAAACAGCACGCGCCCGATATGTTGACGCGAGCGAGCGGTCCCTGGCACATTTCCGGAGACGCCGCGACCTGGTACTTTCTGGTGATGAATCCGTTCAGCGACTATCATGTTGCGCATAAAGACCTGTCCTTCCTGATGCTGGACTGGGGCGATAACGGTGACGCCTACGGACTCATCTTGCTCCCCCGACCGGAGCACTGCATCTCCCCTGAGCAATTAGGGTTGCTCAAAGCGTGGCTGGACCGAGAAGCCAGAATCCGGACGCTCTGCCTCCACTCGCCGGTCGCGCAACCGACGGAAAAGATGGGAAATTGGTTCCTCAAACAGGGAAGGCTCCGACCCCATTCCGACGATATTGGCGACGTTCGGACTTTGCTGCCTGCGATTTTCCCTCCCGCCACTAAAGAACTCAAAGAACTCTGCCACGGCACCATCGAGGACAACAGCCAGAGCCAACTGTGGGCGGAATTGCTGAGGCGTTCGCGTGCTGGGAAATTCCCTCTTCATATCGTTCTGGCGGGTCATAGCCACGCGAACAAGGTGTTGACCTTGAAGCAAATGGACCGGAGCCGGGGCATCCTGTTTTTGCACAAGAGAAACTTCGACTTTGGTGACAGCAACGAGGACTTCCAATTCGATCCGACGGAGACGACCATCATCATCACCACGTCCGGCGGACCGATTGGCGTGGACGAGGACTTCGCGGCGCGGGCGGGGTCCCCCCGCGAACCGATGACGGAACTCGTTCCGCCCGGCTATCGTCTCGTGAAGTTCTCAGCCAAAGTTGATGCGTTCCGCATCTTCCCCTCCTCTATCAAACATCAAGACATACGCCCGGCGGTGCGTGACCAGGCGGTGGGCGGGCACTTCATCAAGGAGTTCAAAACGAGTCAGAGTTTCGACAAAAGCGCGATCATCTGCGAGGTCACGTCGAACGCCACTATCAAGGACGTATCGGACGGCGTGACCGTGGGAATTAAGAAAATCCGCGAGGGCGTGACTTTGAAAATTGAGAACAATGATGGGACCATCGTGATATTGGAGAACAAGGGTAAGTTGGTTGTGGAGGACAACGACGACATCCTGCGGGTTGAGGACAACTTCGGGCAGATAGAGATTCAACAGAACGATGATGACATCGCGGTGCAAAGGAACCTCGGCAGCATGGTCATTTTTAATAGTCGCCCCAGAATCAGTCTGGAGCAAACGGAGGTCAATGACGTCTTTATCTTTGAAAACAGCGGCAGCATCAGAATCGAGTCCAATACGGGCGGCGTCATCGTTCGGAGTACCGTTTTCATCAAACGCAACCTGTCATCAGGAAGAGTTGACATCAACAAGAACGACGACCATGTCACCATCGGCGTCAATGAGGGCGTCGTGCAGGTGAACAACAACGATGACACCGTGGAGTTGGGAGATAACCAGAAGCAGTTAAACATCGTCTTCAACGCCTCTGGAGTCCTTGACGATGCGGATATTCTGGTCAAGAAGATGAGTGGGGCGGGCGCCATCGTCATTCAGCGTCCGGGCAACAAGGGCAACCTGCTCATACCGAAGGGGCAAAGAAGTAAGGTGACGGTGATGCCCGGCGCGGCAACGGGAGACATTGATGAGAAGTTTTAACCAGCCAGTGAGTTGATATGGTTACACGCCAAGACTACGAACTGCAATCACCCCGCATTGGGCAGACTGAATTAGCGATTGTGTTCAAGGCGCAGCACCTCCACATCCCGGAGCGGGTGCGGGCGGTCAAAGTGCCACAGGAAGGGCTTTCGGATGCCGTGAAAAAAGCCTTTGCGCAGGTGTGCGAAACCGCCGTCAAGGTGGCGCACTTGCTGGATTCTGCGCCCGACTCGGAGCGGGCAGTGGAACGGATTGTCTTCATCGAAAGCGTGCGCTACGGGGTGGACAGTCCTTACATTCTGACGGAGTGGGTCGGCGGCGGGTCGCTCGCGGACAAAATCAGTCAGGGCGCGCTGCCGCTGCGTCAAGTTGCTGAGATTGTGACGGCGGTGCTGGATGGGCTGGCGTGGGCGCACGCGCACGGCATCGTTCACGGCGATTTGAAGCCGACGAACATTTTGCTCACCGCAGACGGTTCGCCGAAACTGACGGACTTCGGCGGTAATGTCATCGGCGAGGGCGTGCCGCCGCGTCTGGGTTCTTTGCCGTATCTCAGCCCGGAGCAACTCGACCCGACGATGTTGGACGGCGCGCCGATAGATGCTCGCGCTGATTTGTTCAGCCTGACGGTCATTCTCTACGAGATGCTGACGGGACGGCGGCTGCCGCGCATTTTGATTCCGTCGCTGATGCCGTCGAAACTTACGCCGGTTCCAGCGGCTTTCGATGATATTATCATTCAGGGATTGCAGCCTGACCCGAAACAGCGTTTCGCGGACGCTGCTACCATGCGACGACTCATCCAGCAAGCGGCGGGCGTCGCCGAACAACCGATGGCGGCGGTTGTGATGCCAGCCGTAGAAGAACCCCCGCTTGAAGCTGTCGTTGCCGAACCGGAACCCGAACCCGTCGCTCCCGCCCCCCCCGAACGCCGCGCTGGGGAAACCAAAATCAACGAAGTGGACGGCGCGGAGATGGTGTGGGTGCCAGGCGGCACGTTCCTGATGGGCGATCCCGACCACGACGACGAGCAACCTGTTCACGAGGTGGTGGTCAAAGGGTTCTGGATTTACAAGTATCCCGTCACGCAAGGGCAGTATGCGAATTATTTCAGAGCCATCGGCGAACCCGTGAGGCGAACGAGCATGTGGCTGCGGGGCGATGAGCACAACAACAAACCAGTGACAGGCGTGCGCTGGGAAGAAGCGGTGGCTTACTGCCAATGGGCGGGAGTGCGGCTGCCTACCGAAGCCGAATGGGAGTGGGCGGCGCGCGGACCGAAGGGCGGCAAGTATCCGTGGGGCGATTACTGGGAAGAGGGCAAGGCGAACACCGCTGAGAACGGGCAGTTCACGCAGACGGACGTGGGAAGATACGCGACGGGCGCGAGTTGGTGTGGGGCGCAAGACATGAGCGGCAATGTGTTCGAGTGGTGCAGCAGCCTGTTTCAGCCTTACCCCTACGACCCTAACGATGGACGCGAAGACCTCAACGCGCGCGGCGACCGCGTGCTGCGCGGCGGCTCGGCACGAACGGATGCCGAATGTGCGCGGACAACTTACCGCTGCAAGCAGAATCCGAGGGCGAGTATGACGGGGTTTCGACCGGTGAAGGACGAGTGACAGAATGGAGTGATGGAGTGATGGAGCATTGGAGTGACAGTATGTTGGAGTAGGGGTGTTTCCGTCACTCCAATACTCCAATACTCCAATACTCCATCACTCCGTTACTCCGGGGTTGTGATGTCTGCTGAGAACGACATCCTATCGCACATAGACCCCGCCGTGCGGCGGCGCGTGGAAGAGGAGATGGAGAAATACGCGCCGTTTCTCGGTATGATTGGCGCGTGGAAGGCGGCGATGGAAGAGCAGTTGAGAGCCATCGAGAGCAACGTCACGGCGCGCCTCGCCGAACAGTTTTTCCCGCAGGGTGAGTGGCGGTTTCCGGCGCAGACGGTCGCGGTGCCGCAGGAGTTGCGCGAGCGGGGCGTGGCGCTGGGGACGCACTTTTCCGACCCACACTCCGGCGCGGCGTGGACGCCGTGCGGACCGGGCTGGACGCGCCCGACGGAAATTGTCGAATGGACGATAGAGCGCAAAGGTTGGGACCTTTTGGCATTCGTATGTGAAGTTCGGTTCGAGAGCCAGAAACCTGGCGAACCGCTGTTGACGCCGCCGCCCAGCGAGGAGGAACGCGGCGGGGAGCAACTCGCGTTCGTCTGCGGCAGCGAGCCGCTGGTCGCAGGATTGGCAAAAGCGCGGTGGGCAATCCAGTATCCCGGCAAGCCGTTTGAGCCGATTAGCGTGGCGCGATACGAGGGCTACCTGGAATTCGAGCGCGAGATGAGCGTGGCGCGGCTGACGCAACGGCAGTTGGAGGCGTGGCTGCCGCCCTGCTATCCCTACTCGCGCAAATTCTTGAGGTTTTTTGTGACGCCCCAATCCAGCGCTGTCAACGCGGAGGACTGGTCGTGGCTGGGCGACAGCGGGCAGAACATTCGACTTGCTGCCTTGATTGACCGTGATACCGCCGATTTGCTCAACGCGGAGGCGGGCGAACCTCCGCTCATTTTGAACGCCGTGCCGATGATGCAGATGAGAATGCAGTCTGATAGCATTAACATCACTCTGCACACCGTCGGCGAAGCTTACAAAGTTCCCTTCGCCGCCATCCCCAACGTCTTCGCTGCTGCCGCTCGGTCCACGGACGCGAGGGGAAACGTCAAGTTTCACCGCGTCACCTTCAGCCGCACGCCCCACGAGAGTTTGCGTCAGGTCGGGCGCGACCATCAGCCGCTGGACGACGTTCACGTGACCTGCGACCAGACGGCGCAAGAAGTCCGCGTTTATTACGATTGTCTCGGCGAGGAATCCAACCCGGGGCGGGAACACCCGGACTCGCTCAACCGCGTGCGCGATAAACCGTTCAAGGTCATCATGCCGTCAGTGGGCGGCATGAATTCAAGTTTCACGTCATCGAACGGAGCGGGGCGTCGGTATTGGTATCACAGCCTGTTGCGTCCCGCGCTGCTGACGCTGGGCGACGTGCAGGAGATTCTGATGCACCTGCCCATGTGCCGCGCGTATTTTGACCTGTCGAACGTTTCGGTGCAGTTGGATGTGGTCAACCAGCCGTGGGTGGAGCGAACGCCGTGGGACACTTACCTTTGGCCCACGCTCATTTCGGAGGCGTCTCTGCTGGAACTGCGCACGAGTTACCTGACAAAATCGCGCGTGCCCATCATTCCGGTTATGCGCCTGTCGCTGCCGCAGAGCCGTTCCGTCGCGCCCCGGTTTCTGCTGGACGACATCGCCCGCTACGCGGCGTCAGTTTTGTCGCAGTATTTTATGATTGGCTGGTATCGGATTGAGGCGCAGGTGTTGGCGTCGTAGACATGGTTGAAAAATCCGCTCTACCTTATCTGTCCACCTTGAACGGACCCAGTTACGTGCTGCACGCCGTTGAGGTGTTGAACGCGCTCAAAGTGCCAGCGGCGAACGTGCGTTTGCTGCCGTCGGTCGGCTATTTCTCCAATTCGGAGGTCATGCCCTACCGCAACCGCGCGGCGGATGTTGCGCCCGATGAGGGGCAGATGGAAAAATTGGCGGTGCGGTTGGGCATCAACGTTCGCAGGGACAATCGGCTGTGGCGGTTTTTTGCGCTCACGGTGATGGGACTGCCGCCCGCGAGCGCGCTGCGGGGGTGGAACAAAGAGGAAACGTCGCTCGCCGAGTGGGTGCGTCAATGGTGCGACCAGCAATCTCAGTCAACGGAAAATTGGACGAACGAAGAAAGCCCCGTCGAGCGGCTGGTGCGGCAATTGGGGGAGCAGTATACGGAGTTCAAAGAACCTGCGCCACCGGCGGAGCGCGCGGGGACGGGGTTCATCCGCGCTGGGGAGTTTGAGTATGATTACGGGCAAGAACCTCACGTTCAACAATATATCCGTCCACAAGAGGAATCCTCGGACGAAGAGCGAATAGGACAACGGCGCATCGCGCAGGAGGTAGCGGAACTGTTTTTCACGCAGGTCTTTCTCGCCCTGGCGTGCGCGGACGCGATGGGAGGATTCGACTTCGACCATCGTGTGGAACCCGAAGCGCGAGAGATTGATGTGACCGTCCACAGTCTGTCCGGCATTGAGGACGTGGTGGCGTGGGTGAACGCCTACCCGCATCGCGCCGTGCCCAAGACGGTTTACAACGTGGACGAGCGGGAAAAGAAAATCTGGGAAGATCATTTCGCGGAGCGGACGGAACTTCACAACGCGCAGCCGCAGCGGTTCGCCCCGCCGGAGAACATTTTTGAGACCGCTGAGACGCGGTGGACGGAGAAAGACCCCGGCATCGAGGCGATGTATACGGAGATTCGGGCGCAGTATCAGGCGGGGCGCACAGAGCCAATGACGGCTGCCGAGATGCTGCGGTTGGCGCGGAAGCATTTGCCGGATTATATTCCTTATTATCCGCGTCAGATGTCCGTGACGGGCGGGTTGAATTTAGGCGGTATCGTGCTGAGGTTGATAGAGCAGTGGTTGGACGGCGGCGCGTTTTTAGGCATTACGCGAGAGGATTTGGAGCGTTTCCAGCCGGAGGAGCAGGTGATGCTGTGGGCGCTGCTGCTGTATCGGCGCACGGTCAACGATTACGGCGCGCTGTTTCAGTCGGCGGTGGGGATGCTGGTGCATCCCCGCGTTGACGTGGATATGGAGCGATTCATTCATTATCCCAGCGTGCTGGGCACGCCGTTCGCGCAGCCGGGCAGGACGATGGTGCTCAACGGAGCGTCCACGCTGCACAGCCCGGAAATCATCGTTCGTCTGCCATTTGACCGAACAGAAGAGGGGGTGGAGCAAATCGAAGCGAAATTAGAAATTCTCCGCCGCCTGTTTGTGCCCGTTCACGTTCCCATTCGCTACGAATGGGCGATTCGTTATACGAACCTTCAGCGTCCGCTCTTCCCGCTCGCGCCGACGGCGGGAACGCCGTCGTATTGGGATGATACGGAGGGATTGATGAAAGAACGCGCCCGCTCTGGAGTCAATGAGTCAATGGGTCCATGAGTTCATGCGACCCATTAACCCATTGGTTCATTGACTCGTTAAGCCGTCGAGGTGGAGACCTGATGAATAATTTCCGTCTCGGTTCGATTGATTGGGACAGCGTGAAACTGCTGCACGGAGAGCACCTGAGCCTTGAGACCGCTTACGTTGAGGAGTTGGTGCGGTGGGCGCTGCACTACGGCTGTCCGCGAGGCATCGTGCGCGCGGATGCCGACAGCCTGACGGTGGTGCCGTTGTCGACCATGTCCTACCGCGTTACGCTGCGACGCTGTCAGGCGATTACGCCGCAGGGATATTGGGTGGACATCAACGACGAAGAATCGGCTCCCTTCTTCGACCTCGATAAAGAACAATATCTGCATACCACGGTGGGCGTCTATCTCGGCGTGGACATGACGGAGAAAAGACGTCAACCCATGTATCCCACGCGCAGCAGCGCGCTGCTGGAATGTCAGTCGCGCTGGCATCGCTACGTGCTGTCCTTTGACCGCACCTCCAATGACGTCGACTGGCTGCAAGTCGGACAAATCCGCAATCAGGGCGGCGAGTTGGCGTTGGACGCGGGGTTCATTCCCGAATGTGTTTATCTCAACAGCCACGCGCAACTGGTCAACAAGGTAAAGGAAATTCGCGATACGGCAGGGCGCGGACTGGAGACGTTGGAGCGTTACACCATTGCCACGTCGCCGAGCGTCGCCGCAATGGCGGGGCAGTTCGCGGCATCGCTCGCCCCTGCTGCTGTGGCGGTGGACTGGCAGACGCGCCCGCGCGCTTACGTGGAACGGTTGATTACAGTCCTGATGGCAAAGTACAGTCTTGTGACGATTCTTTGTCCTGTGAACATGGGCTACCGCGACCAGGCATTGACCGCCATTGAGAACGCCGTCAATTACGTGCAGAGCAACGCGGAAAGCGACCTGCCGCTGGGCATGGCGCTAGACCGAATCAAGGCGGCGTTGGAGACGCTGATTCAACTCTACGGGCAACTGCCCGCCGCGCCCGTCACGCGGCAGGAGCCGACGCCCGTGCGTCCGGAACCGCGCCCGCACGAAGAAAGACCGGTCATCGTCAAAGAAGGTAGAGTTCCAAGTAAAGGTATTTTCAGAAGAGGATAGAGGTAGCGCCGACATCCTGTCGGCAATAGGCAGGCAGAATGCCTGCGCTACGTTCTCAAGGAGTTTAGCGTGCAAACGTTCAGTCCCTTTCGCTGTCTGCCCAAGTCGTTGTTTCTACTGTATCTGATCGCGTTCGCCGCGATGTTTTGGTGGGGACGCTATCTGAGTTTGGTGAAGGTGACGGTGCAGGCGTTCGTTGGCGATAAAAAAGTTGATGCCGACATCGTGCTGCCCAACGGCGAGAAGGTGAAAACGCCTGGTCCGGTGCGAGGGCGGAATGGACAAAAGTATAGCGTCCAGTATAAAGACTATGAGCCAAGGACACTAACGTTTACAAGAGGCAAGAATTCTGAGAAGGTGACTTTCAGAGCCGAAGGCGTCTCGCTGTATCTCGCCGCGTACGATACTGAGGCAAATGAAATTGAGAAAACGAAAGTTTCAGTGCCTGCTCGGGGTATTAAGGATCGGCTCACACGCTGTCTGTTGAGTGGGACGGTCAACGAGAAACCTGAGAAGATTTATGTCGAGCCGGGTTCAGGATACAAAGGTCCGCGTGAGCGCGAGATTCTTTGGCACGATGAGAACAGCTACAAAAAATGGTTAGACGATGAAGAGAATGGGCTGCTTAAAATTCTTGACCAGATTAGCGACGGTCAATACAATCAGAAAGCATGGGAGAAGAAGCGGCAGGACTTGAAACTCAATGCCAGCCCGACGCAGCACATTTTTCCGCTCATTTTTAAGGCTGCAAAGAAGACGGCAAGTGTGGCGTCACAGAAACCGACAGGACAGAGACCGCCTGTTCAAAAGCCGCCTGTCCAGATGCCGCCTGTTCAAAAGCCGCCCGTGCAAAAACCGCCATTTACGCCGCCGGGAGGGAATGATACGCCGATTCCTTACGAAATTACAAGCACAAAGAAACTTACGGAGTCCGACCTGAAAGGCAAGAGCGCATGGGCATTGCGCGTCACGCGCAATGAAATATACGCCCGACACGGCAAGAAGTTCAGCAATCCTCAGTTGCGCGAGTATTTCAGCCGTCAGCCGTGGTATCATGCTGAAAAGGATAACGTTGCATTGGAAGGCGTGGAGAAAGCCAACGCGCTGTTCATTAAGAGTTATGAGGATAAACTGAAAAGATAGCATTAAACATGCGCCGAACTATCCCAAGAAAATACCTCGTCCGACGCTGGGCAGCCGTGATTGTCCTCGGTGGGGCGGTGCTTTTACTGATTGGAATTCGCGCGCCACTGCTGTCGCAAAATACTCAAAAGCCAACACCAAAGACTGTCAAGTCGACGCAAAAGACTGCTGTGTTGTTGGTGCGCTGTCCGAGCGCATCGGCGAAAGTGTTTGTGGACGGTCAAGCGAAGGGAAAAACCCCGGCGTTGCTCGCGTTCAACGGGTCGAAGACGCTGAATCTGTCGGTGCAGGCAGACGGATTCCAACCTTACGCGGCGAAGGTCGCCGTGCACGCGGGCAAGTGGAAAACGGTCAACGTGAAACTCACGCCGCAGAAAGGTGTAACGGCGCAACATTCTAACGTTCCAACGTTGAAACCTTCCAGCACGCCAACGGGAAAGGTCGTTTGTATTGACCCGGGGCACCCGTCCGAAGTCCATGCGGGCAGCACGGTTCAGCACGGCACGACGGAGAATCACATCAACTGGGTCGTCACGCTCAAGTTGAAAGCATTGCTGGAAAAGTCGGGGCTGAAGGTCGTTCTGACGAAAAACGCGGAAGGAGAATTCGTGAAGAACCGCAAGCGGGCGGAGATTGCCAACAACGCGGGGGCGCAACTGATGGTGCGCCTGCATTGCGACCACAGCGCGGCGGGGACGGGCAGCGGCTTTACGCTCTACTATCCCGACCGCTCCGGCAAGAGCAAAGAGGGAGACGTGGGACCGTCGCAATCGGTCTGCCATAAGAGCGGACAGGCAGCGAAGACGCTGCGCGAGAGCATGGCATCCAATCTCAAAGGAAGTCTCAAAGATAATGGGGTCAAAACCGACAGCCAAACCGCTGTCGGGAGCAAGCAAGGCGCACTGACGGGTTCCATCTACTCTCACGTGCCGGTCGTGACCGTCGAGATGGTTTTCCTCAGCAGCAAAAAGGACGCTGAATTTATCAAAACGGAAGAAGGTCAACAAAAGATGGCGCAGGCGTTAGCGGACGGCATCGTGCGGTTCGTGAACCCAAAGCCAGCAACGGTTCAAAAATGAAGGGGAAGTAAAGGGAAGTAAGGGGACAAAAGAATTCCACTTATTCCCCCTTACTTCCCCTTACTTCCCGTTTGAATTATGTTTACCAGACTTCTACAATTCTTCGGCATCGGAAGACCCACCACGCCGTTCGTGTCGGTCAGTTCCAGAGCGCGGGGCAAAGAGAAGGCGCACCTGACGCTGCACTCGCGGCAGGACTTGGATGTGCCGACGGAGGAACCGGGGCGCGACAAAGGCGGAGAGGCTGCTATTGACGCGGGCGTGGTGTGGACGGGAAGAGACATCACCATCCCCATCGCCAACCCCGGCGATGCGCCGAAATGGTATCGTGTGACGGTCACGGATTTGGGACGGTCGGAATACATCATCTACTCATCCGACTTCGGCGAAATATCGGAGAACGACCTGATTCGTCTCGACCCCGGCGCGCAGACGGAATACACCATTCAACTTCAACCGGATGGCTCGCGGCGACATACAACGCCCCGCGTGTTTCACGTCTACGTCAGCGCGTTTGCGCGGGAAAGCGAGCAATCGCAGCGCAGCATCATTCGCCACAACCGCTACGAGTGGGCGCCCGACCCCGGACCTGAACAGATGGCTGTTGAGATGTCCCCTGACGCCGTTGACCTCCGCCTGTGGAGCAAAGACGCGCGGTTCAACGTGGCGTTCACCAACAACCTTTACTTCCCCGTGTCCGTCGCTCTGCGCCTCGTGAAGCAGGACGAAAACGAGAAACCCCTGCCGAACGAAGAGCCGATTGTGTTCGAAGTGCCCAGCGCGATTGCGCCGCACCAGCGCGCGGAAGGCGAGTTCAGCATCCCCATCGCACGCAAACCCTTTGAACCGTTCGCAGTTCAGGCGGTCGCCGAAGCGCACGTGCAAGGCACGAACGACGTTTTCGACGTCGTGGCGGAACAACCCGTGCGGGTGCGCTACGTGCCGTTTCTGAAAGTGTGGAAGGACTGGGCGCTGGTCGGCTGCCTCGCGGCGATTCTCTGCTGGCTCATCTGGGACGTGCCGATGTGGTGGACGACGCCCATCCTGAAAGTGAAGCTTAACTTTGAGGGCGCGAAACCCGGCGAACTGCCGCCCAATGTGACCACCGAAGACTTGAAGATTTTCCTCAAGCCTCACACGGCGCATGACCTGCCGCTGGGCACGGCGGAGATTGCCGTCCCCCCCGCCGAGAAAAAAAGCACGCGGGCAGAATATCTTCTGCGCGGCTATCCCAAACGTCCGCTGTTCTGTTTCCGCTGGAATCGGCGGATGCCCTTCCGTTTACGGTTCGATTCTAAAAAACTGGAAGCCTACAACTTCGACCCCGCCAAGAAGGGCGAGTTGGCTTACCGCCAGCGGCGGCTATTCCACTGGGAATGGCTCACGACGATAGAGCGAACAATTCCTCTCCGTCCCCGCGTTGCCGTCAAAGTCAACTTCGCTCTCAACGCCATCACGCAGAACGACAAAGAGATTCGCGTGATTTACATTATCAATGGTCAAGAAGGTCCGCCCAAAGTCGCTCGCGTCGAGGGCGGCAAGGCGGAGCCGCTGGAGTTTGACCTGACGAAAGAAGTGCCCGAAGGTCAGTCCTGCACCATCATCTTCAAGGCGCAAGGCGACCCGTCGAATCAAACGGCGGATAGGAAGTTAATCGGCGTCGAGCGGGGCATCAAGCCGTTCAACGTGACGCTGGACTTTCAGAAGAACCCGAACGTCGGGTATTTGAGCATCCCCTCGTCCACACCACTCGCCGTGCCGTTTTACTATCAGGTGGTGGATGCGACCAGCGGCGAAACGTTGAGCGAAGGCGCATCGCAAGGCGACGCCACCCTTGCGCGCGTCAGTATGAAGACGGCAAAGCAGCCGGTCAAAATCAACATCTTCTCTCCTGACCGGCAGTTGCTGCTCAAATCGGACACGGCGATCCTTGAGGTCGGACAGACCGTGCCCTTCAAGGACTGGTCGGTGCCGCTGCCGCCCGATGAAGGCGGCGGAAACGGCAGCCAGCCGGGCAACGGGAAACCGGACGATTTGGAGCCGATACAACCGGAGACGGGAAGATGAGAGAGGGGAAAGAGGGGGAAGGAAGGGGAAGAAGGAGGAAATAAAGGGAAGCAATGACTGAGCCGTTTCTTTCCCCTTCCTTCCCCTTCCTCCCTCTTCCTTCCCCTTTCAGAGACCATGAAACCCGCAGCGCGAGTGACCGACCCCACCACGCACAGCGCGCCGCTGTCACCGGGACCGGGCAGCGCGAACGTGATGATTGCCAATCTGCCCGCGTGGCGCGCCATCATTGACCAGCACGCCTGCCCTGCCGTCAGCATCAGCGGCGCGGACGGCGTCGGCTCGGTGCTGATGGGCAGCCCGACGGTGTGGATTAACAACCAGATGGCGTGCCGTCAGGGCGACATCGTGGTGGAGAAGCCGGGGCTGGCGATGGGTCCGATGAACCCGATTTTGATGGGCTGCCCGACGGTGTTGATTGGGGAGAGCGGAAGCCCGTCGGCATCTTCCCCGTCGGCGTCTCCGCCTTCAGCAGCAGCTGTCGCGCAGGCGTCGTCGGCATCCGCCGCATTGACCCAAGCCGCGCAATCGGGGGTGGCGCTGGTCGAGTGCGGGGAGGGCTGAGAGCGATTGGGAGACGCGGCAGGTCCTGCCAGTCCAACGTCAGAAACGGTTGATGAATCGGAACGGTCCTTCTCGCCATAAGAGAAGCGCCTCGCGGAGACCCTCGCTGCGGAGGGCAAGAAGGTCAAGGCGCTGAAGGAAAATCCCGCAGCAAAAACCAGACAGGCAGATGCAGAAGTCGACGGAGTGCGCACCGAATTCAAGACCTTAGATCCCGGCGCTACCAGCGCGACTGTGAGAAATCGAATTAACGAGTCAATCAAGCGGGGAGGGCAAGCCCGAAGTATAATTATTGATGCGCGAGGGTCCGGGCTGATGCAGGCGGAGGCAACGCGGGGTCTGGCGCGTGCGAGAAACATCACTCGGGGAAAGATTGATAGTGTTCGAATTATCGGCGATGGATTTGACGTTACCTCTCAAGACTTCAAGTAGGAGGTTGTGGCAATGTCGAGGAGCATAGATATTTTCGCGGACGCAAAAGCGCCCTTGGGGATTTTCATGCGGGAGATAGAAACGGTCTTAGGGTTCAAATTACAGCGCGTTGATGAGGGCGGGGAGACCTGGTATGAGTTCCGTAACCCGCGCATCGTTCTCACCGTCGGGGAGCATGACTTCGAAACTGACCGGGACATGAACTTTGCAGACTATCGCTACAATTTATCAGTCAGGGCGCTCAATATCAATACTGAAAAAGAGCGGAAGCAGTGGCGTGAGGAGTTTGCGCGCGCTGTCTTCGAGAAGTTGAAAGCAACGCGACGGTATCCCTTGATGATGGTTGAGAACCTGGGCGTGAAATTAGACGAGTTTCGCCCCGAACCGGCACAGCAAAAATCTGTGGCATAGGGAGTAGGCTTATGCTGGTCATCCGTAAAGAGCATAAAGAGGCTTTCGCGCGGGCGCAAGTGAACGATTTCGTGAGCCGCATGGTCAAGCATCTGCGTTCCTCTTTTCCCGACAAAACGCAGCAGACGCCAGACCCGCAACTCCGCATGTTCGTCCGTCGAGCCATTGCTAACGCGCGGAAATATGACATCGTGAGAGAATGTGACGTGGCGCGGTATCTTGACCTGATGATGACGCACTCTCCCGATTTTGATAGAAACGCACGGGCGCAAACCGTCCTGCGGAAAACGGACGTGGATGCTGAGGGAAAACTTAACCGACTCGACGAGTTATTGACAGGCAAGAGAACGAACACATGAGCAACGGCAATCAGAGAAGGTCAGACGCCACCACGACTCCTGTGGGCAGTTCGAGCGTGCCTTGTGGGAGTTCTCCTTCGTCCTCTCAGCGAGTCAGCGTCACGATTCGGGAGAAGCCCCGCTGCTGCGTTTACGTCACGCCGCAGGGTTCGGCGTTGGCTCACATCACGCTGCACGCGGACGGTCAAGGTCCGGGCGGCTCCTACGACTGGAGCGCAGCCGACCCTTCGATTGTTCGGGTGATTGGTGCCGGTCCGACAGCGACGGTCTCCGGGTTGCAGACGGGGATTACGGAGGTGCGGGTTACATACACCCTCAACGGACGCCGCGCCACCGACACGATTCGGTGCATTGCCTACAACGTGGCGATTGAGCATCCCAGCGGCGACCCGGTGCGCAACGGCGCGGCGACGAACGAGTTCACCTTCAGCAACGCCACGCCCGGCGTGTTGACGATTGAGTGTCGAGCGCGCGTGACGCCCGACGATGCGGACGCGAGAGCCTGCGCCGAGCCGCATCTCCGTTGGATGATTTCGGCGGTGGGCGACAGCGCGCTCGCGTGGAACAACCCAGACCCCGCCAACGCGCAGCGCGGGCAAGGGCTGGTCGCCACCGCGACTTTTACGGGCTTGCCTCAGAACAACAGCGACTTCGGACTCAAAGTCGTCACCCTGCTGTTTGAAGGCGTTTCCGCTCCGCCGCAAACGACGAACATCGAGGTGTTCTTTCCTAAAAACGCGCGCAACCATCCCGACCCGGGGCAGGGGCGAACGCCGAACTGGTTTTATTACTGGATGCAGGTTATTGAACAACTCGAAGGGACGGCGTCAAGCAACGTCCGCTATGGCGGTCGGGATCCTGCTGGAAATCTGGCAGAGACACCCGGCATGTTGCGCTGGTCGTACGCGGCTGCGCAGAACAAACGGCGCATCATCATGTTTGATGCCTCCTCAACCACCGATCCGGGCGTGGCGCACATTCACGGGCGGCTCACGGGAATTGACCTGTTCTACAACGTCCTTCTCCACGAGCGCGAGCACGTGCGACAGATCAGACGAGCCGATGCTATCGTAGGCATTCATGCAGGCACCTGATGGCGGTTCGGCTGGTCGTGGAACCAGCCTTCGAACCACTGGCGACTGGGACCGGGGCGAGTCGCTGGCACCGCTGGAATCTGCACAACAGCAGGTCCTGGCACCATGGGCGCAGCGGGAAGCGGCGACGTGTCGCTGGAGGCAGCGGGCATTGCCGATTGGCCCAGTGCGTGGCCCGTTCCGCCGCGTCCGTGGGCTTTTGGACATCCCCTCGAAGAGATGGCGACCCGTCAGGAGAGGAGCCGCGAGCACCGATTAGCCCGTCAGGACTGGGGCGATCCAGGCAAGAATCATAGGACGTTGAATCGCTGGAATGATTGACAATGGTTCAAGTTCGACCTTCGCTGATAGTAGTAAGCCTTCTCGTCGTAGGGGGAGTTGGTATGAGTGTTTATGGCTCGACTCATAATGATATGGCTGCTGGAACGCTTCGGACTCCGGCAGGAACGCGCCCGCGTGTTTTTACGTTCGTTCAACTTGTCTTTGAGTCCCAGTGGATTGCCGTTGGCAAAGTCGCGGCGACGTCGGCGGGAGGCGCGCCGCCTATCACGTTGTCTGTCGAACGGTCATTCCCCGAAGGACTGTCCCGACAACTTCGCGTGGTCAGTGAAGCCGCCCATCAAGGCGCCCCCCTCTCATTTACGGTTGGCGAGTCCGTCGTGCTGTTTCTGCGCGATGCGCGCGATGCGCAGGCGGTGTTGATGGGCGAAGGCGATGTCAGCAAGTGGCCCCGCCAGAGCAGCGACTGGCAATTCACAGCGGGACACGTCTGTCCGCTCCCGGAAGTCGTGAAGGTTATTGAGATGCTGCGGCGCGTTCACGCGATGAAAACTTATGAAGAGCGGGCGCAATTCTTGCTGAATGAACTCGCGCCATCCGGAACGTTAGGACAGATAGCCGCTGCGCAGTTTGCCTCTGATGACGAGCGATGGGATGGAGCACAGTCAAAGGGCGAAATCGGGTTGGCGGAGACGCACTTGCTGGTTGCAGGGAAAATGCTCCTCACATTAGGACGACGCGATTTGGCGGTTGACCTCGCCGCGCTTCAATTGTTGGCAGACGCGCCGGCATCGGCGGCTATCCCTCTTCTGATTGAGCGACTGAACGACGCCAATGCCGCCGTGCGCGGCACTGCTTTCGCTTCGCTTCAGACGGCAACTCTCTCTTTGACGGAGGAAACGTTCGGTTACGAACCTGACAGCCCGCCTGACCAGCGAGCCGCCAGCATTCAAGGCTGGCAGCAATGGTGGGCGGGACGAAGGACGGACTGCCTGCGGCGTGACGTGCCGAACATGCTGTCCGAACTGGAATCACCACACCTCCTGAAACGCATGACCGCCAACTACGCCTTGCGCCTCATCAGCAAACGCGACGTCGGATACAATCCAGAAGCCCACCTCAGCCGGCGAAGTCAGGAAGCCAGCAAATGGCAGGCGTGGTGGGGTCCGTTCTCGCGGCAGTTGAAATGACCTTCGACAACCTTTTTAGAGAGACAGAGAGCGCCCCCCTTTTCACCCTCCTCGATGCCGCCCGCGCGCCCGCCGTCCCCGCACGCTTGGCGGAGTTGGAAGTCGAACACGCTTCCTTATTCGCGGGCGAGATGGGCGAACTGCTGAAAGACGTCGCGCCCTATCTGGCGCGCTGTCCGCAGGATTCGCCGCTGATGAAGTGGCTGTTAGAAGAAGGGTGGGGCGACAGTTGGGGCATCTTCGTGAGTGCCCCTCTTTCACTGGAGGAGTTGCGGCGGCACTTGAAGCGGTTCCTGTTGGTCAGAGATGAGGAGGGCAGGCGGTATCACTTTCGCTTCTATGACCCGCGCGTGCTGCGGGTGTTCTTGCCGACCTGCACAGCGATGGAAGCGGCGCAGTTTTTCGGGCAGATTCGGCAGTTTCTTGTCGAAGGCGATTCGGCGGAGGAACTTTGGATTTTTGAGTTGCAGGAAAGACGAGTCGTGCGGCGAATTGTTCCGCTGACAGAGGCGGAGCAATCTCATCAATAACATCAATAACTTGTCAAGGTGGTGAAAGTTTTATGTCGAAAGCAGTCGGGATTGATTTGGGCACAACGAACTCAGTCGTGGCAGTCGTGGAAAGCGCGGGGGCGGAGCCGACGGTGATTACGTTGGCGGAGGGGAGTCGGCTTTGTCCGTCGGTGGTCGGGTTTACGAAAACGGGGGAACGGTTGGTCGGCGTGCTGGCGCGGCGGCAGGCGACCCTCAACCCGGAGGGAACGGTCAACTCCATCAAGCGGTTCATCGGGCGGCGATATAGCGAGGTGGAGGCGGAACGGAAAATTGTTCCCTACAAGGTGGTGCCGGGGCGCAACGATGCCGCAACGGTAGAGATTGACGGCAAACAATACACGCCCGAACAAATCTCCTCCATCACTCTCCAAAAACTGAAAGCCGACGCCGAAGCCTTCTTGGGAGAGGAAGTCAAAGAAGCCGTCATCACCGTGCCCGCTTACTTTAATGACTCGCAGCGGCAGTCGACCAAGTTGGCAGGCGAAATCGCGGGGTTCAACGTCCTCGCTATCCTCAACGAACCGACGGCAGCGTCGCTGGCTTACGGCTTGGGCAAGGGGAAAAATGAAACGATTCTGGTGTGGGACCTCGGCGGGGGGACGTTCGACGTGACCGTGCTGGAAATCGGCGACGGGGTGTTCGAGGTCAAGGCGACCAACGGCGACACTCATCTGGGCGGCGACGATTGGGATGAGATGCTGGTCAATTATCTCGCCGATGAGTTCCAGAAGCAAAACGGCATTGACCTGCGCAAGGACCGTCAGGCATTGCAGCGATTGCGCGAGGCGGCGGAGAAGGCGAAGATTGAGTTGTCAACGATGCTGCAAACGAATATCAACCTTCCGTTCATTACCGCCGACCAGACGGGTCCCAAGCATCTCGATATGGTCATCACCCGCCACCAGTTTGAGGATTTGACGCGCCCTTTGCTGGAGCGGTGCGTGGAACCGTTCAAACAGGCGTTGAAGGACGCGAAGTCGTCGGAGAAAGACTTGGACGAGGTGGTGTTGGTGGGCGGTTCGACGCGCATCCCTGCCGTGCAAGAATTAGTGAAAAAACTGACGGGCAAGGAGCCGAACAAAACCGTCAACCCGGACGAAGTGGTGGCGGTGGGTGCGGCGATTCAGGCGGCGGCGTTGACGGGCAAAGGCGGAGAGACGCTGCCGGTGTTGGTGGACGTGACGCCGCTTTCGTTGGGCGTTGAGACGCAGGGCGGCGTGATGACCGTCATGATTCCCCGCAACACCCCCGTGCCTACTTCCAAAACCGAAGTTTACACCACGGCGGCGGACTTCCAGAACAGCGTGGAGATTCACGTCCTGCAAGGCGAGCGCCCGATGGCGCGCGACAACCGCAGTCTGGGGCGCTTCCAACTGAGCAACATTCCGCCCGCGCCCAAGGGCGTGCCGCAGATTGAGGTCACGTTCGACATTGATGCCAACAACATCCTGAACGTCTCCGCCCGCGACCGCGCAACGGGCAAGGAGACCAAGGTGACGATTGCGGGGTCAACCACTTTAAGCAAGGCGGACGTGGACCGCATGATGCGCGATGCGGAGATGCACGCGGAAGAGGACCGGCGACGGCAGGAAATCATCGAGGCGCGGCACAACGCGCAGAGCCTCGCATCGCAGGTGGAGAGCTTGCTCAAGGAATACGGCGACCGTATTCCCGCCAGCGACAAAGCCGACGTCGAAGCCGCTGTCAAACGGGTGCGCGAGTTGGCGACCTCCGAAGACCTCGACGCCATCCGCAGCGCGAACAGTCAATTAGAGACGTCCTATCGCAATGTGGGTGAACTCATCTACCGCATGGCGAGCGAATCACAGACGCAAACGACGGGCGACGATGGCGCATCCACAAGCAGCGAGGCGTAATGGATGGAAAATGGAAACAGCAGGGAACAGTAGGTCGTTTCCCGTCGTTTCCCGTTGTTCCCTGTTGTTCTATTTTCTATTCTCTCTGACATGAGGTGAGGCGAGTTGCCGGACTACTACAAAATTCTGGGCGTGGCGCGGAACGCGACGGAGGAGGACATCAAGGGCGCGTACCGCAAGTTGGCGAAGGAATATCAGATTGCCGCCGCGCGGGGCGACAAAGAAGCGGGCGAAAAGATGAAGCAAATCAACGAAGCCTACGGCGTCCTCAAAGACCCGGCGAAGCGGCGGGATTATGATGGAGTCGCCAAGACTCCGCCCAAACGCACCGCCACTGCTGGCACCGGCGCTCGTCGTCCTCCGACTTCGCCCGGCGCAGCCGGGACGATGCCCCCGATGGCGGGCGACCCGCTCTCCGCGTTTTTGAACCAGATGCGACAGCAGGCGGCAAGCAACGTGCGGGGCGCGACGGTGACGCCGCCGACCGGCGCAGCGTCTTCCGCGCGTGGGGGGCGGGATGGGGAAGTCGAACTCCTGCTCACGGCGGAGGAGGCGCGGCAGGGAACGGTCAAGATGTTGACCGTGGACGGGCAACAGGTACGCGTGCGCGTGCCGCCCGGACAGCGCGAGGGAGCGGTGGTGCCGCTGGTCTTGCGGGTGCGGCTCAGGCGGTGAGGGGATATAATCTACCCGGCGACTGATGCCGTTTGCCGATTTGTTTCGGTAATGGCAGAGCCAGAGTAGGGCAGAGTCTCCGTCCCTGCCTTCGTTTCGTTGACGGAGAGCGTGTGGCAAGCGAAACCAAAGCAGGGACGGAGACTCTGCCCTACCCTCCGTGCCGCAAATCGTCGAGTGATTACCGAAACGAATCGGCAAACGGCATCAGTCGCGAGGGTCATTGACATTTTTTTCTCGACAGGAGGAAATTAGTGTCGCAACAAGTATAAAAAGCCATAGCGCAGCGTTCGATAAGTATTGCAACGCTTGACCGCTCAAGGTAACCAGAAAAGTAGGGGCGGGCGTCTCTACCAGCCCTTGTGGTTCTGGCTACGTGGGGCGATGACTGCAAAGTCTCAAAGGAGGAGAAAGTTTGTGATGAAAGTAAGAAGTAGGACACTCATTGGCATTGTCGTTTTGTCGTTCGTGGGGGTGTGGTGCTTCGCCCTGACTCGCGAGCAGGGACAGGCACAGGGGAACGTTTTTACCAAAGGGGACGTGTTCGTCGCAATCGGCAACGGTCAGGTGAGATGATTTCGACCGGATGGTACGGTCGTTACAACGCTCAACACGACCCAAGGCGGCTTCACGACGGGCATGGCGTTCGATTCGATGGGCAGGCTCTACGTGACCGACTTTTCGGCGCAGTCGGTGAGTCGGTTTGACACCAGTGGGAATTTGCTGGGCACGTTCGGGGGCGGTTACAGCACGCCGGAAATGATAGTGTTTGACCTAGCGGGGAACGCCTACGTCGGCAACGTGGGCGGCAGCGGCATCCGAAAGTTCGACGCGAATGGCAACTTCCTGCAGCAATTCGGCGCGAGACGGGTGGACTTTCTCGACCTCGCTGCCGACCAACGGACGATGCTGTATACGCAAGAAGGCACTGCCATTCTGCGCTATGACGTGGTGAGCGATATGGCGCTCTCGAACTTTGCCTCTACTCTGGGCGGGCGTGCCTTTGCGCTGCGCATTCGACCCAATGGGGAAGTGCTTTTAGCAAATGGCCACAACATCCTTCGTTTAGATGCTAATGGCAACGTTGCACAGACCTACGATCAAGCGGGTGAGGACAATTGGTTCGCGCTCAACCTCGACCCCGATGGCACGTCGTTCTGGAGTGCCGACTTTAGCACGGGTAACGTTTACAGGTTCGACATTGCCACTGGTAATGTGCTGAGAACGTTTAATTCGGGAGCGCCGGGCAATACGTTTGGGCTGGCGGTGTTCGGCGAAATCACCGTCGGCGGTGGCGGCGGTGGCGGTGGACAAGTGGAAGGTCCTGACCTGACCGGCTCATGGACCAACGGGATCACTCAGAGGTGTTTCCGCTCTGGGTCGAGACGGAGATGCCAAGTCAGGGGCAAACTGCGGGTGCAGAACATCGGCACGAAGGTCGCTCTCTCGTCCGTCGTGAAGTACTATGCCTCCACGGATAACACCTTCAGCCAAGATGACACCTTCTTGGGGCAAGGTGTCATTGGGTTGCTCCGCCCGCAGCAAGCGGTTACGACGTCCTTCAACATCACGCTGCCGGCAGATACGGATGTGGCGGGGAAGTTTATAATCGCTGTCATAGACAGCACCTCCGTCGTCCAAGAAAGTAATGAGGGGAACAACCAAGCCGTCACGGGACCCGTCGGCGGCGGGGTTACTTAGAGCAAAGTAGAGAAGGATTTCTTCCTCAGTTGCAGAATACTGAAACGTGAAGCGTGAGAGCCAAAACGAGGTTTCGGACTGAAATGTGAACTCGATCTGCGGATTTTCGTTGAGTTCGCGTTTTGCGTTGTTGCGCTTCACGTTTCATGTTTCATCATACTCCGGGGTCAGGCAAGGAGGAAGCATAGCATTGAGACGTTTAGTTTTCATTCTCTCGGCAGTTTGGATAGTTAGTACTTTGGTGTTTGCTGGTCGGTATCCAGCGTTCGCAGACGATGCGTCCGACCTCAAAGCCCTCATCAACAAGTTCTACGAGACCTACGCCAAGAAGAACCTCGACGAGCATCTCGCTCTGTGGAGCGCGGAGGCGAAGGATCTCACGACCTATCGCGATACCACCCAGCAACTGCTGGATGCGAACGATAACGTTCAGGTCAAGCAGGTGACTATCCTCAAGCAAAACGTCCAGCGCGACCGCGCGCGGTTGCAGGTCTACACCGACATCACCGCCACTGCGAAAAGCGGCGCGCCCTCGCCGGATTTCGGCAAGCGCGTGACGAACTTCGAGTGCGCGAAACAGGACAAGGTGTGGAAAGTCGTTCGCGTCTCCGATGCCAAGCGCGACCTCGTGGACGCTTTGCTCACTGCCAAAGAGCGGCGCGAGCGGCAGAGGTTGTTGGAACAGGACAGGGCGATTGTGGCTCCAGACCTCGTGAACACCCTTAACCAGTTCGCGGAGGCGACCGCCCGCAATGGGCAACTGGACGAAGCCCTGCAAAGGAACGACGTGGCGCGAGAGGTCGCCGCGTTCTTGGGCGGGCGACCGGTGGACGCGCCGCCGACTCAGACGAATTTGGGATCAACCCGCGAGGAAGGTTACTGTTGGATGTATCGCGGGCTGATTTATGCCATCGGCGACAAAGATAAAGAAGCCAACGAAAACTATCAGCGCGCCCTGACGATTTTCCGCGAGGCGAAGGACGCAGAAGGCGAGGCGTTGACGCTCAACAACCTCGGCACGATGCAGCATAAGCAGGGCAATTCCGAAGAGGCGGCGAAGTCGCTCGAAGCCAGCCTGAAACTGGCGCGGGCATCGGGCAACAAGGCGGTGGAGGCGTTCACGTTGAGCAATCTTGGCGCGGTGCGCGAGCAATTGAAGGATTTGCCCGGCGCGCTGGCGGCGTTCGAGGGCAGCGCGAAAGCCTACCGCGAGGCGGGCAGTAAGTTTGGCGAGGCGCGCGCACTGGTCAGCGTTGGCAACATGCAGCGGAAACTCAAGAAACTGCCCGAAGCGTTGGCAGCCTACCAAGCAAGTTTGACGCTGCGCCGCGAACTGCAAGACAAAGCCGGCGAAGCCGACGTTCTGATGGGCATTGGGGCGACTTACCACGAACAGGGCGACGCCGCTAAAGCCGCTGAATCGTTCCAGTCCGCGCTGCAAATCGTCAAAGGCTTGAACAACAAACCGCTCGAAGCCTTGACGCTCAACAACATCGGCGCGGTGCAGGAGCAACTGAACAAACTGCCTGAATCCCTCGCCGCTTACGAAGGCAGCGCGCAAGCCAGCAAGGAAGCCGGAGACAAAGCCGGCGAGGCGCGCGCGCTGGTGAACGTGGGCAACCTCCAACGCCGTTTGAAGAAACTGCCCGAAGCGTTGGCATCCTACGAAGCCAGTCTGAAACTGCGGCGTGAGTTGAACGACAAAGCGGGCGAAGCCGACGTCCTCATGGGCATCGGCGCGGTGCACTTTGAGCAGGGCGACCCGAAAAAAGCCGCGACGTGGTTTGAGTCCGCGCTGCAAATCGTGAGGGGGCTGAACAACAAACCGCTGGAGGGGTTGACGCTCAATAACTTGGGCGCGCTGCACGAGCAGATGGACAACCTCCCCGCGGCGGTTGCTGCCTATCAGGACAGCGCGAAGGCGTATCGCGAAGCCGGCGACAAAGGCGGCGAATCGCGCGCGCTGTCCAACGCGGGCAATGTGCTGCGGACGCTGAAGAAACTGCCCGAAGCGTTGGCGTCCTACGAAGCCAGCCTCAAACTCAAACGTGAGTTGGGCAATAAAATCGCCGAAGCCGACCTGCTCATGGGCATCGGCGCAATCTATCATCAGATGGGCGAAGGACAGAAAGCGACCGCGTCGTTTGAAGCCGCGCTGCAAATCGTGCGGGCGCAGAAGAACAAATCGCTGGAAGGGCTGACTCTGAGCAACCTCGGCGCGTCCTACGAAAAACTCAACAACCACGCTGCCGCGCTGGCAGCTTATCAGGACAGCCTCAAAGCCTACCGCGAGGCGCAGGACAAAGGTAACGAGGCGCGCGTGTTAGTGGCGCTGGGCAATGTGCTGCGGGCGCAGAAGAAAAACGCCGAAGCTCTCGCCTCTTATGAAGCCAGCCTAAAACTGCGGCGCGAGTTGAACGACAAACCCGGCGAAGCCGATTTGCTCATGGGGATAGGGCTGCTGCACCACCAGATGGGCGATGCAAAGAAAGCCGCCGCGTCATTCGAGATGGCTTTGGAAGTCGTGCGCGGGTTGAAGAACAAGCCGCTTGAAGCGGTGACGCTCAACAATCTCGGCGCGATGCAGGAAAAGTTGGAGAACCTTCCGGCGGCTCTCGCGGCGTATCGGGACAGCGCGAAAGCCTACAAAGAAGCGGGCGATAAAGCGGGCGAGGCGCGCGCCTGGGTCAACGCAGGCAATGTGCTGCGGGCGCAGAAGAAAAACGCGGAGGCGTTGGCGTCCTACGAAACCGCGCTCGTCCTCCGACGCGAGTCGGGCGACAAGGCGGGCGAAGCCGATTTGCTCATCGGCATGGGCGTCATTCACCAGCAAGCGGGCGAAGGCGGCAAGGCAACCGCGATGTTTCAGGAGGCACTGCAAATCGTCCGCGAGCAGAAGAATAAGAAGTTGGAAGGCTTGACCCTGAGCAACCTCGGCGGGGCGCACGAAAAGGCGAACAATCTCAACGCCGCGCTGACGGCTTATCAGGACAGCGCGAAGGCGTATCGCGAAGCCGAAGACAAAGCCAACGAAGCCCGCGTGCTGGTCGCGCTGGGCAACGTGCAGCGGGCGTTGAAGAAAACGGACGACGCGCTGGCGTCCTACGAAGCGAGTTTGAAGTTGCGGCGCGAGTTGGACGACAAAACCGGCGAAGCCGATTTGCTCATGGGCATCGGCGCGGTCTATCACGAAAAAGGCGACGCGGCGAAAGCGGCTCAATCGTTCGAAGCCGCGCTGCAGTTGATTCGGGCGCAGAAGAACAAGGCACTGGAGGCGGTCACGCTCAACAACCTCGCCGCCATGCACGAGCGGCTGAACAATCTGCCCGCCGCGCTGACGGCGTATCAGGAGTGCGCGAAAGCCTACCGCGAAGCCCAGGACAAAGCGGGCGAAGCAAACGCGCTCATCAACGCCGCCGTTGTGCTGCGCAGCATGAAGAAACTGCCCGAAGCGCTGGCGTCCTACGAAGCCGGGCTGAAACTCAAGCGCGAGTTGGGCGACAAAGCCGCCGAAGCCAGCGTGCTGATGAGCATGGGCGTGGTTTACCACGAACTCAATGACGGAAAGAAAGCCGCCCAATCGTTCGAAGCCGCCTTACAGTTGGTGCGGACGCAGAACAACAAATCCCTCGAAGGGCTGACGCTCAACAACCTCGGCGCGGTGCAGGAGCAGTTGAACAACCCGACGGCTGCGCTCTCCGCCTATCAGGACAGCGCGAAAGCCTACAAAGAAGCGGGCGACAAAGCGGGCGAGGCGCGGGCGCTGCAAAACGTCGGCAACGTGCAGCAGAACCTTCGCAAACTGCCCGAAGCCCTCGCCGCGTATGAAGCGAGTCTGTCGCTGCGGCGCGAGTTGGACGACAAGGCGGGGCAGGCGGACTTGCTGCTGCGCATCGGGCTGCTGCACCATCAGCAGGGGCAGAGCGCGAAAGCCGTTGAGTCGTTTGAAGCGAGTTTGGAAATCACGCGGGCGATGGGCAACAAACCAGTCGAAGCCGCGACGTTGAGCAACCTCGGCACGCTCTACGAGCAGACCGACTCGATGATTCCCGCGATGGGCGCGCACGAGAGCGCGTTGAAAATTTACAGAGAGTTAGGCGACCGCGCGGGCGAGTGCCGCTCGCTGGTCAGCCTCGGCAACGTGCAACGCGGACTGCGCAACATGAGCGCGGCGTTGCAGTCCTACGATCAGGCGTTGCAGTTGGCGAAGGAATTGGGCGACAGCGACAGCAAGTTCCGCTGCGCGTTGGGGCGCGCTCTGGTGTTCACGACGCAAGGGCGTTGGCAGGACGCGCGCGCCGAATACAAGCAGTGTTTCAACGTGCTCAACCTGATGCCGGTCGGGTTTGCCTTCAACGCCACCGGTAACTTGACGTTAGGCGACCGCCGCGCCCTGCGCGACAACCTCGCCAGCACGGCGTTCCGCCTGCAAGCCGCCGAAGAGAAACCCACAGGCGACGACGCGAAGAAAGGCAATACGTTCGCCGAAGTCGCATTCGCTGACGTTGAATCGCTCCGCGCCTTTGGGTTCTTTGAAACGCTCTCGGCGCGTCGCGTGCAGGTGCGCGAGGGCGCGAACCCCGACCTCGTGCGCCGCGAGCGCGAACTGGCGACGCGCATCGCCCTGCAGGAAAGAATGTTGGTCGCCCTCAAAGGACAGCCCGGCGAACGCGACGCCAAACGCATTGCCGACCTCGAAGCGAAACTGCAAGCCGACCAGCAAGCGTGGCAGAACGTTCTGCAATCGCTGCGACAAACCAAATACGGCAAACTGCGTTTCCCCGAACCGATGATGGTGGCGGACGCACGAAAAATTCTTCCCGCTGACGCCGCATTGCTGTCCTACCACGTCCTGCCGAATCAAACGGTGTTGTTCGTCGTGACGAAAGCCGGCTTCAGCCAGCACCCGATTTCTCAGACGCGGTTTGCGTTAGAGCAGAAGGTCTCCAAACTTCTGTCGCTGCTGTCACAAGGCGCATCAGACGAAACGTTGGGAGAGTTCACGCAGGTCAGCAACGAACTTTACAAACTCCTCGTCACGCCCGCCGCTGCCGAACTAAAAGGCGTCAAGCGTCTCGTGATTGCCGCCGACGGCGCGCTGAGTTACCTCCCGTTCGCCGCTCTCGTCTCGTCCGCCGAAAGCCGCAAATACCTTGTAGATGATTACGTCATCAGTGTCCTCCCGTCGTTGAGCGCGGTGGACTTCAACCGCGAAGGGCGCGGCAAATGGAAACCCACAACGCCGCGCGTGCTCACGGCGTTCGCCGACCCCGACCTGAGCGGCTTCAAACTGAAGGTGCAAAGCACCGCCGACACGCCGAACGCCGCCCCAGACGAAAAGTTGCAACCGCTGACGCTGAGCGCGAACGAAGCGAACGCCGCCGCAACTCTGTTCAAGGGCAAAGACAAAGTCTACCTGCGCCTTGAAGCCAACGACCAACGGGCGAACGCAGACGCCGCCACCTCAGCCTTCCTGCTGTTCTCCACGCCGATTCGTCTGGGAGACGACGCACCCTCGGCGGTCGGCATCGCGTTGTCCAAAGGCGGTCAAGGTGATGGCTTCATGGGGACGGAGGAAATCGTCAACCTCAAACTCAACGCCGATCTCGTCGTGCTCTCTGGCTCTTATGCCGTGCCGGATAAACTCTCGTCAGGCGAAGGCGTGAACCTCCTCTCTTGCGGACTGCTTTATGCAGGGACGAAGAGCGTTGCCTTGAGTCTGTGGCGCGTCAACGACCCATCGCGGGTTCAGTTCACCGAATCACTGTTCGCCGCCTTGAAATCGCAAATAGCAGGCGGCTACCTTGACAAAGCCGACGCGCTGCACCGCGCCCAACTCAAACTGCGACAGAACAAAGCGACGTCGCACCCATTCCACTGGGCAGCGTTCGTGCTGGCGGGGGATTGGTTCTAACCGCCAAGAGGAACTGAAAGAAACTAAGGGGAAGCTCCTCTCAGTTCCCACGCCGTATTTATTTTTCTCAAACGCTTGACACACCCCACAGAATGGGGTATAGTTTTGTTGTTCGTTGGCTGGACCCAAGTGTTGCTGGCGGCGCGTGCAGTTCCTCCGGCAGTTCTTTGGAGACAGACGACAGATCCAACCAAAGAAGGAGGAATTTGTATGGCCCGAGGAACCGTCAAGTGGTTCAACGACGCAAAAGGCTACGGCTTCATCGAACAGGAGAACGGTGGCAAAGACGTATTTGTCCACTTCTCCGCGATTAGCGGCGAAGGCTTCAAAACCCTGCGCGAAGGTCAAGCCGTTGAGTTCGACGTCGTTCAAGAACCCAAAGGTCTGAAAGCCGCCAACGTCATCGTCCTGTAAGACGATGACACAAAACGGACGCAGACAAAGAAAGCCCTGTCTCCATATCGGAGGCGGGGCTTTTCGCTTTAGGCAGGGCAATGCCCCATTTTTCATTTTTAGGCTTAGAGCCTATCCCAAAAATGTTCGTAGTCAGCCACGCAGCGCAGCGGAGTGGCGTCCCAACGGCACTCCACTCCGTTCCGTGC
>FWPU01000803.1_pt1 | contig 58332 bp, 59 predicted proteins | sample 2228361 | NCBI WGS metagenome assembly FWPU01 (sample SAMEA103939777, study PRJEB20133) | metagenome | reverse complement strand
TGTAATGGGTCAAGAGATTGTTACCAGGGCCCAGCACCCAATCTGTCGAGATCCGATCTAACACGATCGGGGGCAGCAACGCAATGGGCGCTCTTACCCCCAACTCCCGCTGCCGCTGCCACGGGCTCCTCCCGTTCATGCCTTATGCCCACGCTCCACGAGGGTCCATACGATAGTTCCCTAGCTGAGCGCTCTTCCAAAGGCGCGCCCATGAGTTGCACCAAAACGTTTCGGTAACGATCTCTTGGCGCAGGGACACCCTGCCCTTGACAAGTCGTGCTGGCTGTGCTATAATGCGGACACTCCTCAGGAAAGATCGCTCTTTGACAAGTGGATAGCATGAAGCAAAGCACTGTTTCTCTCGACCCCGAGAGAAACACAGGGTGTGCTATACTGCACATTCTGCCTTGAGTCTCTCTATTATTCACTAGAGGGTATGATCCCGGCTCAGGGTGAACGCTGGCGGCGCGCTTAACACATGCAAGTCGTGCGCGAAAGGCTTGAACCGCAAGGGGATGGCCAAGTAGAGCGGCAAACGGGTGAGTAACACGTTGCTTACCTGCCTCCGCGACGGGCATAACAACCCGAAAGGGTTGCTAATACCCGATATGCTCACACAGTTTCGATTGTGCGAGGAAAGCTCCCGCAAGGGAGCACGCGGAGAGGGGGCTGCGGCCTATCAGCTTGTTGGTGGGGTAACGGCCCACCAAGGCGATGACGGGTAGGGGGCGTGAGAGCGTGGCCCCCCACATGGGGACTGAGACACGGCCCTGACTCCTACGGGAGGCAGCAGTGGGGAATCTTCGGCAATGGGCGCAAGCCTGACCGAGCGACGCCGCGTGGAGGATGAAGGCCTTCGGGTTGTAAACTCCTTTTCAGGGGGAAGAATAAGTCTTCGAGGCAATGCGAAGACGATGACGGTACCCCTGGAAGAAGCCACGGCTAACTCTGTGCCAGCAGCCGCGGTAAGACAGAGGCGGCGAGCGTTACCCGGATTCACTGGGCGTAAAGGGTGTGTAGGCGGTCGTGCATGTCGTCTGTGAAATCTCCCTGCTCAACGGGGAGAGGTCAGGCGAAACTGCACGGCTGGAGGGCCGGAGAGGGGAGCGGAACTTCCAGAGTAGCGGTGAAATGCGTAGATACTGGAAGGTACCTCAATAGCGAAGGCAGCTCCCTGGCCGGTTCCTGACGCTGAGACACGAAAGCGTGGGGAGCAAACCGGATTAGATACCCGGGTAGTCCACGCCCTAAACGATGCCGACTAGGTGTTGGCCTCGCACATGCTGGGCCAGTGCCGCAGCTAACGCGATAAGTCGGCCGCCTGGGGTGTACGGCCGCAAGGTTGAAACTCAAGGGAATTGACGGGAGCCCGCACAAGCGGTGGAGCACGTGGTTCAATTCGATGGTAAGCGAAGAACCTTACCAGGGCTTGACATGCACGTAGTAAGGACCCGAAAGGGCGATGAGTCTCTGTAGAAATACAGAGACAGCGTGCACAGGTGCTGCATGGCTGTCGTCAGCTCGTGTCGTAGGACGTCGGGTTAAGTCCCATAACGAGCGCAACCCCTACCCCCAGTTGCCACCAGGTCCGCTGGGCACTCTGGAGGAACTGCCGATGAATAGTCGGAGGAAGGAGGGGATGACGTCAAGTCAGCATGGCCCTTATGTCCTGGGCGACACACGTGCTACAATGGGCGGTACAAAGGGTCGCCAACCCGCAAGGGGGAGCCAATCCCAAAAAGCCGTCCTCAGTTCGGATTGAGGTCTGCAACCCGACCTCATGAAGCTGGAATCGCTAGTAATCGCGGATCAGCCACGCCGCGGTGAATACGTACTCGGGCTTTGTACACACCGCCCGTCACACCAGCCGAGCGGGAGTGGCTCGAAGTCCCGTAAGGGCCGAAGGCCGCTTTCGTGAGGGGGGTGAAGTCGTAACAAGGTAGCCGTACGGGAACGTGCGGCTGGATCACCTCCTTTCTAAGGAGTTTTTCGTCCTTAGACCAAGCGATCTTCTCTGAGAATGCTTCGCTCATGCTATCCCAGCTTGTCCGCTCGACCCGCCAAGCGGGTCTTTTTCTTTGTCGCTTCCCGACAAATCTGCTAAGATTTCCTCACGAGTTGCTCAGACTCCTCCCAGGGGGGATCAACGTGCAAGGACAACAGAAATTCTTCCGACTTTTGACGGTTCTGTTCTGCGGTTTACTGTTCGCTTCATGTAACAGTCCTCAATCAACAGAACAACCGGGACCTGCTCAGAGACCGGAAACAGCAGAGCAGCCATCGCCGCCTTCACCTCCAACGGCACCTCCAGACCAGACTGCAACACCTCCCGAAACAATGTCTGAGCCCCAGCCGGCAGAAACCCTAACTCCATCAGAACCGATCCCCTCGCTCATAGCGCAAGAGATCAAAAACCCAGACAGCCTAGTCGTCGCAGAATCTTTTGATGCTGACACCCTCGATCCGGTTCATGCCAAGAACACCGTCAGCCGCGAGGTGCTCTTCAACGTCTACGAGAACTTGATCGCCTACGAAGGCGGCCGGGCCGACCGCTTCGTGCCGCTCTTAGCAAGCGAAGTTCCCTCCCTTGAGAACGGCCTGATTCGCGTCGAATCCGATGGCACAACGTTCTTCACCTTTCCCATCCGGTCCGCTGTCACCTTTCACGACGGCAGCCCGCTGACGCCTGACGACGTCGCCTACTCGTTCCGGCGCTTGCTCATTCACTCTCATCCCGACAGCCCGGCACACATCCTCTTGGAAGAACTCTTGAACGTACGGGATATAGATGAGCTCGCCCAAAGGGTGGGAGATGACCGGGCTTGTCAGATGGTAAAAGAAGCTATCACGGTCAAGGACAGCCACGTCATCTTTAAGCTTCTCCATCCATCGGCCACGTTTTTAGCCCGCTTAGCCCACGGCAATAGTTGGGGAGCTATTCAGAGCAGACACTTTGTGATCGCCCATGGCAGCTGGGATGAAGAATGCGCGACGTGGCGCAATTTTTACAGAACAGAGAAAGAAAGATTGCCCTTACATGACGAAGCACTTGGCACTGGCCCCTTCAAGCTCGACCGGTGGACCCCTGGCGGAGAGATCGTACTGATACGCAACGAAAATTACTGGCGCGAGCAGGCGCACCTTGCTCAAGTCGTTATCAAGATCGTCCCTGACGCTGATACGCGCAAAAAGATGTTCGAGCAAGGAGACGCCGATATGATCACCGCGCCGCGCTCCTTAACCCCCAATCTGATTGGGACTCCAGGCGTGCGCGCGGTGAAGCAGCTGCCCACACTCCACAGCGAGCTGGCGCTCTTTAGTCTTGATATTACTGCCAATGCTTATGCCGGTTCAGGACAATTGGATGGCAGCGGCATTCCTCCTGATTTTTTCACCGATCCTGATGTCCGTAAGGCCTTCAATTACTCTTTCGATTGGGAATCTTACATTGAAAAAGCCTATGCCGGCGAAGCGAAACAAGCCTACGGCCCTATCCCTCAGAGCTTAAGCGCTTTCGTCAATAGCGAGGGCTTGACCTATAGCCATGACCCGGCTAAGGCCGCAGAGCACTTCCAACAGGCGTGGAGTGGCCAGCTCTGGGAAAAGGGCTTCCAGATGACCGTCGTCTACACTGACGAGAGCGAAACGCTCAGGGAAGCTGCACAAATTCTGAAAGGCAACATAGAAAAGCTCAATCAGAAATTTCGCGTAGAGATACGCGGCGAACCACGGATCAGCGCCTGGAATAATTACCGATCAGGGCGCATTCCTCTGCTGATCACCCAAAACCAAGCTGAGTTTCCCGATCCCCATCAGTTTGTCGCCCCGTACTTTCACACCCAGGGGCCATACGCACTCCGAGGGCTCAGTAAGATAGCAAATTATGACACGATGATCGCGCAGGCCGCCCGCGAGCTGGAGCCGGCCCTTCGTCAACAGTTTTACTATCAATTACAACAGAGATTTTACGAAGACGCTATTGGCATTTTCTTCATTGATGCGCTCGGTCGCCACTGGGAGCGGACATGGGTCGCTGGCTGGCACTACGCCCCCATGTGGCCTGGTCAGAATTTTTATAGCTTGTCCAAGCAGAACGATGCTGATGTCCACCCTGCACTGTTCACGAACTTGCCTGAGACCGTCATCGAACAATGGTAAACTCGGCTTCTATTAACTCACCGCCCCCTGTACGTGATGTGTGTCCTTTTAAGAAGTGACGGCAGTAGTCCCAAATAGACTCCATAGCTCTCGCGGCGCGCTGACCGTCGGCTGTCGTCCTTGTTACGAACCCCCTTCAGTGATCCGCCAGGAGTCCTTTCAGCTCGCTGATAGAGCAGCTACAGTGAGAGCATCACGAGCGCGAGCACGGAGCTCGCTTCTAGAGAGGGCAGCACACAGTATGATAAATCACTTCACCATGCTGAGCATGACCGGGCATCATCAGCCCAACGGGCAACAGATCGCCGAGGCGTTGAGCGAGATCGTCGAATCCACCTCAGGACGGTTCTACAAGAAGGGCGAAGTCATCTACCAACCGGGCGACATTGACGATCGGGTCTATTTCATTCGCGAGGGCAAGGTCAAGCTAGCGTATCTCGATGAGAGCGGGCGCAAGCTCACTCTAGCGATCCTTGGAGAAGGCGAGATCTTCGGCGAGATGGTCTTAGTCGGCGCCAAGCGCCGCGAGCATTTGGCCCAAGTCCTCCAAGACGCGATCATCCATCCCATTGAGCGGGAGAAGTTTTTCTATCTGTTGGAGCGCAAGCCCTGGCTGGCTTTAGAGATCATTCAGCTCTTTGGCAAGCGGGCGCGCGATTTAGAGCAAAAACTCGAAGACTTGATCTTCAAAGACATCACGACACGGCTCTCGCGCCAACTCTTGAGACTGATCGAGGAGCACGGCGAAGAGACCCCCGAAGGCACACAGATCAGCTTCAAGATCACCCACAAAGAGCTAGCTGACCTGATTGGGTCTGCCCGCGAGAACACCACCAGCGCCCTCAATCGTCTGGCCAAAGAGGGCATCTTAGATAAGAAGCGCTATCACATCGTGATTAAGGACGAAGAGAAACTGAAAGAGAAGAGCGGGACGCTCTAAAGTCTCCCTTGGGCCACGGCGTTGAGCAACGCCTTTGCTTGAGCGACGGTCTGCTCGATAGCAGAAATCGGCGCTCCTCTCGTTAGCAACGCTTCCAACGAAGCCAATCTGTTTTCATACTGGCCCCAAATACCCTGTTGCTCCAAGATTACCGCCAGCAAGCTTTTCTCCCCAGCTGAGGTGTTCAGTTCTTGAACTTGGCGCAACGCCAGCAACGTTTGTCCTCGCCTCGAGAGATAGGCGATGCCCTGTAGTAACCCAATCGCGTTGAACGCCTCGCCGACGGCCCCAGTCAGCTCGTCGACTGGGGGAATGGCTGATTGCGCGGCTGCCGGTAACCCTTGCTCCGTAGGCTGAGCTGCAACAGTCCCAGAGACGATAACCCGTCCAACCATTCCTTGCTGTTCGTGGAGGATACAGAAATAATCGTACACACCGCTCGCTGTGAAAACATAGCTGTATGATCCTCCGATCTGAGTCAACAGGCCGGAGTTCCAGGGAGTAGCAACAGCGGGGATGCGCAGGGGGCGATCTTGGCTGGGGTGATAGGCCGTGACCGTGTGCCCGTCGCCCTGGGCATTCTCTTCTAAAATCCAAACGACGCGGTCACCAGGCTGGATTGCAAGCCCTGGGGGATCAAAGTAGTGATCGCGGATTTCAACGACGAACACCAACTGTGCTGCTTCGGTGACCGGCGGCGCGGGGCCTCTGAGCCAGAAGAAGAGCACCCCGACGGCCAAGGCCAAAAGACCAACGAGAAGAGCAATCCAGCGATCCATAAATTTAGTGTAGCTCCTGATCCCCTCTTCTGTCAACTATATTGTTTTGCCCAGGAGCCAGAGTCTTTGGTATCTTGCAAGCATTAAGAACATATGAGCAAAGGCTCGCGCGCCAGGGCGACGCGGGCTCACAGCAAAGAGAGCCCGGTCGCGCTCCCTCTGGCCTCAGCGCGACCGGGCTTTGCGTTGCTATTATCGTCTCCATATCCAGAACGTCAGCCCCGCTCCCAGTACGATCAGCACGCCAACGATAGCCGCAACCAGCCCGGCGTTGAGGCTTTCGGGTTGCTCCGGCTTGGGCTGTGGCGTCACCGTTGGCTCTGGTTGAGTCGCAGGCTCGGTCTGGATGGCTTCGGCCAACGGTTGTGGGAGTTGGCTGAGCTGCGTCGCGCCTTCGGTCTGGCTGATCTCCACCCAGTGATTGTGCACGGGGAAGATCACCGACGGTCCAAGGGCAAAATACCCTCTGAACGCAGCGTTGCCCGCCAAGGCAAAGTACGCCTCTGAGCCGAACTGAATCTTGAGCGTCGGCTGCTGCTGATAGTTAACTGCTTTCCAAATATTGTCTTGGTCCAGGCGGAACGAGATGCCCTGCAGCGAGCGCACCAAGCTCTGCGTGAGCTCTCGCGCTTCGTCGCGCAGCTGCCGCACCCCCTGCGACAGGCGCACCGCGCTCTGGCCGCTGGGAGCGGAGCGCGCACTGTGCATAGCACACACAGGACAAGGCACCGACAACCCCAGTTGGCTCTCCGGCGGCGCGGCAAAGTATGAAGTGTACGGCGTCACGATCCCGAATCTTTCGGCTAATCTCTTGACAGCATCTACAAGTTCGGGGTTCTCGCCCTTTAGTCTGATCTCGTCCAAGAGATAGCCGATCTTGCGTGCCGCCCACATCCGGGGCAAGAAGCCGTATCGAGTATTCTCTTGGGGCAGCTCGAGCTCGAACGTGCTCGACCAATCCGTCCCCTGGCGCTTGCCCGTCAGAGTCGCTGCAGCCGTGCCCGGCGCGCGATAGCGCCCGACAATCTGACTCTGAGCCCCCTTGAAAAGATCGGGCAACTTCTGGGGATAGAGATCGTAGAGTTGCAGATCGCCGAAGTTTATCTGCAAATCCGTCAGCAGGGGCGTCCCGACTCTCTCATAGAATTGTGCAATCTCCGTCTCGATGGACTCGCCGGGTTCAACGTACGTAGAAAACCCGTCGTTCTGCTGGCTGAGCGTGTCCAGCAGAATAGTATTGACGTCGTAGCCCACGCCGAAGCAGAAGATGCGCGCGGTGAGCTGCGCATTTTTCGTCGTGACGCTCTTGATAATTTGACTGACGTCGGTCTCGCCTGCGCTAGGGAGCCCGTCGGTCAAGAAGACGAGCATCTTCAACCGATCATTAGTCTCAAAGAAGTTCAAGCCCCGCAGGAGCGCATCGTTGATATTCGTGCCCCCGCCTGCTTCGAGCCTCTCTACCCAAGCCTGCAGGGCAGCACGATTGGACTCATCAGCAGAGATCAGGTGCGAGCTGAACTGCATCACGGTGTCGCTGAAAGCAAGAATCGCCACGCGATCTTGAGGGTCAAGCTTGCTGAGCGCATATGTGAGCGACTGCTTCGCTTGCTGAAGTTTTTCGCCGTCCATGCTGCCGGAGACGTCTACCACGAAGACGATATCTTTGGGCATGGGCGCGATCTCGCCCTGCGCCGGACTGATCAGCAAGAGAAAGTACCCGTCCTCGCCGCCGACCCTATAGGTGATGACGTCCACGCCCAGCTCTCTCTCACTCACGGTGTAGAAGAGCCGAAAATCTTGAGCGCTCTTCACTTGTGTTGCTTCAAGGCTGACGGTCGCTTCGCTCTCGCTCACTTTCTGAACAGAGACTTTATGCGTGGGCGAGTAGATCGAAGCGATGGGCTCGTCTTCGCGAATCTTGATCTGAATGAACAACTGCTCGATGGGCTTTTGCGCCGTGAGCGGGTAGAGCAGCTCTATAAGAGAGCCTGCGCGCTGCAGGACTTGCTGATAAGAGATTTTGACTTTCTGCTCGCCCTTTGGCGGAATGGGGAAGACGCGCACTTGAAAGGCCCGCTCGCCCAGATACTCCAAGAGCGCCGGGTCTTTTGTTCTGCGCACGATCTCTTCGTAGATGGTGCGCGCTTCAGTCGCGCTCATGAGTTTGCCCTCGTGGCACTGACCGTCGCCGCAGAGGGTCAAGTTTGAGATCACTGTGCCCTTGGGCACCGGGAAGATATACGTCTCTTCTTGCACGACATCGCTGGGATTATAGAACGTCAATTCGAGCATGAACTGCGCCACTTGGTTGACGACCTCAGCCCTGACGGTGTAGCCCTTCAGAACGACTGACTCAGGGCCGAACGTCCATCGGGGAATCCACGGTTCAAACGGCTCGATGGGCTGCGCTCCCACAGCCCAAGAGCCAATGGCATACCCCATCACAACCAACAGAGCCGCTCTGCACAACGTGCGAACTGATAACATCGCGCCCCCTCCTTTCATAGCTTATTGATTCTTCCACTCCACCGTGTACTTCACGGTCGCCGTTCCGCTCGCTGGCAGGAACTGAAGCTTCGTCAGGCGGCGCAGCTCGCCGGCGACTAACGTGAGCTGAGCGTCCCGGTACTCGCGCCCGCTTTGATTCACCAGCCTCACCCAACTGCTGAGCGCCAGGCGATCTTCGGTCTCGTTGAGCATCACCGTATAGTAAGCCGACCAGCCCAGCCCGCCCGCTAGATAGCTCAACAGACCTGTCACTTCGCCCTCATACTCGCTCTGCACTTTCCAGGAGAGGATGGGCTCTGGAGCCCCCTGACGCTGAATAGACAACAGCTCTTGCTCTAGCAGCTTAAAACTTCGCTTGGAAGGACGGAAGAGCACTGAGCTGGGCACAATTGTTACGGGAAGATTCTCGATAGTGTACCACCTCTCGCCGATAGAGACATTCAGAGTACGCCACTCTTCGACCAAAACCAGATCGTCATAGATCGTCAGGCTCAGACCGGCAGCAGTCTGCTGAGCTCCTATGCGCCCTGTCCACACCGCCGCAAGCATAGCCCCCACCACGACCGAAGAGGCCATCAACAGATAGAAGCGCTTCATTTCATCCTCCTTCGTAGCGCCTCAGCACCGATAGCGGCAGTAAAACTTCCACCATTTGAACGATTTTCTTCTGATCTTGTAGACGACCGCCTCCCCGTTCAATTGCCCCCCGACGAAGATATCGCCCGATGCGCTCACCGCAAGATAGACCAGTTCCATATGCTCCTTCGGCGTAAGCTCCAACGCCACACGCTCTTCTCGCTGCGCTGCTACATCTCTGAGAGACTCTATCTTTTCTTGCGCTGATACACTCAATTTGCCAAAGCCCTCAGCCAGCACCGAGACCGGGCTCCCCGATTTGATCTCGCTCCCTACAGACTCCACGCGCACAATGCGCCCTCTGCCGCCCTCCAGTACCAACACGCCGATCACCTCGCGCTTAAATCTCTCATAAAACTGCGCCCACGCCTGGCGATCGCCTTGAGAGACCCACTGGAGCAGCTCGGTCATGTCACTCTTTGCAGTGTTCATACGCCCAACTCCTCGAAAACTTCCCGGCCGCTGGTCAGCAGGGTGACAGCCCGATTATAATAGCCCCGTTAGCGTTTCAGATATGATATAAGGAGACCCATGTGCCGCGAGAGTACCCCGACCGGCCGATCGTGGGCGTGAGCGTCCTGGTCTTCAAAGACAAAGAGATTCTCTTAGTGCGGCGCGCTCACGAGCCGCGCCAGGGCCACTGGAGCCTCCCCGGCGGAGTCGTCGAGCTGGGCGAGACTATCCGTGATGCTGCCGTGCGCGAGATCCGTGAAGAGTGCCATATCGAGATCGAACCCCAAAGAGTTTTGGATGTCTTAGATAGAATCTTTCGCGACGCCGACGGGCGCGTCCAGTACCACTACGTCTTAATTGCGCTTTTAGCTTGTTATAAATCCGGAGAGCTTCGCGCCGACTCCGACAGCGCCGCTGCCGCCTGGGTTAAGCTGAGCGAGCTTTCTCACTATGGTCTGCTTCTAGATCAGCGAGAGCTCATCCAGCGAGCGGCACTGGTCCTCATCACCCCCGAGCCCTCTTCCGGGGGTGATCCGTGGGAGAGGGATGGCGAGGCGAGGGCTATCTGATGAGATCAGAGGTTAGCGTCTCCTCAAGCGTGGCCCTTGAGGCGTGTCAATCACTTCGTACCCCAACTGGGCGATCTTCTCTCGCAGCGCGTCGGCTTCCTTGAAGTTTTTCGCTTTGCGCGCGGCCTCGCGCTGAGCGAGCAGCTCTTGGACTGTAGGGGGCATCTCGGTTTCAGGCCGCACTTCACTGAGTTTTAATCCCAACACACGATCACAATCAAAGAGCGTCGCCAGCTTATCTGAAGGGTTCTGCGGAGAGCGTACAAAGTCCCACACAACTCCAAGGGCCTGGGGAACGTTGAGATCGTCATTGATAGCTTCAAGAAAACGCTCGCGCGCATCAGGGATGATTCGACCTTGGGCAGAGTCACCTCTGTTCTCGCGGGCGTTACGCACGTGTTCTCTCAGTCGCTCCAGCGCCGTCTGTGCCCCTTCTAATGCTCGCCAGGTGAAATTGAGCTGAACGCGATAATGGGTATTTAAGCAGAGATAGCGAAACGCCAAGGGCTCGTACCCCCGCTTGATTAAGTCTTCTAACAGATAGGCGTTGCCCTCGGACTTGCCCATCCGACGCCCCTCGACGGTCATGAATTCGCCGTGCAGCCAGAAATTGGCCATCTTGACACCCTCGGCGGCTTCGCTCTGGGCGATCTCATTGGGATGGTGTGTGTAGATGTGATCTACGCCGCCGCAGTGGATATCAAAGGGCTGGCCCAAGTATTTGGTGCTCATGGCGCTGCACTCGATGTGCCAGCCGGGAAAGCCCACTCCCCAGGGGCTGTCCCATTCCATTTGGCGCTTTTTATCTGTTGGGGAGAATTTCCAGAGGGCAAAGTCCGCTGGGTGGCGCTTCTCCGGGTTGACTTCGACGCGCGCGCCTGCTTCTTTCTCTTCTAAACTCTGACCGGCCAACTCACCGTAGCCCGGAAACTTTGAGACATCAAAATAGATACCGTCAGAAGTCTTATACGTATAGCCCTTCGCTGCGAGTTTTTTAATAAGCGCGATCTGTTCGGGAATATGATCGGTTGCCTTGCAGACGATATGGGGCCGCAAGATATTCAAACGCTTGGTGTCTTTGAAAAACGCTTGGGTGTAGAGTTCGGCCAGGTCCCAGGCGCTCTTGCCGGTGCGCTGGGCCGACAGCTCCATGCGGTCTTCGCCGATGTCGGCATCGCCCACGTTGTCGCCCGTCAGATGGCCTACGTCCGTGATGTTCATGACGTGTTTCACGGTATAGCCGTTATATTCAAACACACGGCGCAGGATGTCTTCAAAGATATACGTTCTTAGATTTCCAATGTGTGCATAATCATAGACCGTCGGGCCGCAGGTGTAGAGCCCGACTTCGTTGTCTCTGATGGGCCTGAACTCCTGCTTGCGCCGGCCGAGCGTGTTGAACAGCTTCAGCATACAGATTTCACCGGGCTCACACTTTACCGAACGGGAGCTTTATCGGCAAGTAAGCGGGCGGTTTGAATCACGGAGTGCACTGAAGGAGCCACGGAAAGCACTGCCGTGCCTTCCGTGTTGCTCCGCGGGTTCCGTGATTCTAGAAGATCATAACTACTGAGCCAGCAGCTCACTCCCGACAGCTCGCCCCCGAGCAGCTTTTCAGCTTCGTCAACTGCTCAGACAAACTTTGCAAGAGCGCAGGATCGGCTTTGGCGTGCAAACTTTCTAACTGATACGGGTCGGCTTTCAGATCGTAGAGCTCGCGCTCGCCGGTCACGTACTCGACGTAGAGATAATCTTTCGTGCGCATGGCGGCAAACTGTGGGATCGCCAACTGTTGTGTCTGGTCTAGCTCCAGTGGGTCCGGCGGCTCCAGCACGCCCTCAGACTCCTCTCTAGCCTCCCTCCGTTGCTGATTCCAGTGCTCAATCAGAAAGCCCTGACGCCATGTGTCAGCCGACGGCGGGGTATCACGTAACAATGACACGAGCGAGCGACCGTCTACAAAATCAGGAATAGATGCACCGCCTAGTTCGGCGAACGTCGGCGCTAAGTCTATATTTCCCGTCAAATGCTCCAGCACTTGCCCCGCCGGCACTCGTGGCCCACGCACGATGAGCGGGACACGAATATCTTCTTCATACGCCGTCTGCTTGCCCGAATTGAGCCGATGCTCCCCCATATGGAAACCGTTGTCTGATGTGAAAAAGATATATGTATTCTCAAGTTGTCCCAGAGCTTGGAGCGTCTCAATGAAACCAGCGATCATTTCGTCAACGGCTTGCAATGACTGTAATCGTTTGCGATAAAAGTCTTCCATCTGGGCAATCTCTCGAGCGTTGAGTAGAGAGCGGTTGCGGATGTACGCTGGTTTATCGCTCACGTCGGCTTCATTGAACGACGGCGGGCGGGGCAACCTCGCGTCAGCGAAGAGATGGGCGTGGCGCGGCGCGGGCGTCGCCGGCGAATGGGGGACATAGACAGCTAAGTGTACGAAGAACGGCTTGCCCTCAGAGACAGCTTGCTTCATAAAATCTGTCGCCTGATGAGCCACCACGTCAGTCAGATAGTCTTCCGGCCGGCTGCCATAGCGGACAAGCTTGCCGTTCTCGTTCATTATATAATTGAAATTCGAGTAGGGGTTACCCGCGACGGGGCTATACCATTCGTCCCAGCCTGCCGGCACGTGCGTCGGCTGTACCCCGGCAGGGTAGCCATTGAGATACTTCCCCAGATAACACGTGCGATAGCCTGCAGCTTGGAGCCACGTAGCAACGGTCGAGTTCTCGTGACCCAGAGTGTAAAACTTCTGAAAGCCTCCCGTTGGCATGAGATTGGTCAGGATTTGGGTATTATGCGCGTACTGCCCCCGCAAAATATTTGCCCGCGACGGGCAGCAGAGCGAGACGTTCACCAAGAAATTCGTGAAGCTCACGCCTTGCTCGACCAGTAGTGATTTCAGTTGTGGCATGAACTCGATGAGATCAGCGTCGAGGTCATCCGTCAGAATAAAGATGATATTGGGCTTGGTGAGTTGCGCTGTACCGAGACGGGCCGAGACGGAGGGCAACGAGAGCAAGATCAGCAGGCTGACGGCCACGGCTGCAAAGGTTCGGTATAATCTCATGGCGACACACTCCTTGGTCTCTCACACTCTAATAGTCTTCTAAATAGCGTTCAATCTCCCAGGGCGTCACAGAGAGACGGTACGCATGGCTCTCTCTTTCTTTGGCTTCCAAATATTTCTCTAGAATATGCTCGCCCAAGGCAGCTCGGACGACTGAGTCTTGCTTGAGCGCCGTGAGCGCTTCGTCTAAGCTTCCCGGCAATGTCCCAATGCCCCGCTCTTCTCGCTGTTCCTTCGTTAGCTCATAGATGTTCTCTTCGACGGGCGCGGGAGCTTTCAGCTTACGCTTGATCCCCTCCAGCCCGCTCATCAAGATCGCCGCATAGGCTAAATACGGGTTGCACGAGGGATCAGGGCTGCGCAATTCGAGTCTTGTGGACATCTCGGGAGTATTGCTTGCAGGGACACGCAGCAGTGCCGAGCGATTGATCCTGGCCCAGCTGATATTGACCGGGGCTTCGTAGCCGGGCACAAGGCGCTTATACGAGTTCACCAGGGGGTTGGCCAAGGCCGTGATCGCACCGATGTGCTCGATAACCCCTGCCAAAAACTGCTGTGCTGTCTCCGAAAGACCGTACGGGGCTTTGGGGTCGTAGAAGAGATTGTGGCCGCCCCGGAAGAGCGAGATGTGGGTGTGCATCCCGCTGCCGTTGATGCCGGCGACGGGCTTGGGCATGAACGTTGCGTGCAAACCATGTCTCATAGCGATCGTCTTGACGACAAACCTGAAAGTGACAATATTATCAGCAGTCTTGAGGACTTCGGCATAGCGAAAGTCTATCTCGTGCTGGCTGGGGGCGACTTCGTGATGGGCGGCTTCGATATCGAAGCCCATCTTTTCCAAGGCGACCACGATGTCAGCACGAGCTGCTTCTCCCCGATCAATGGGATTGAGGTCAAAATAGCCGCCGCGGTCGTGCAATTCGAGCGAAGCCTGCCCATCAGGAGTACGACGGAAAAGAAAGAATTCGGCTTCGGCCCCGGCGTACATGGTGTAGCCCAGCTTCTCGGCTTCGGCAACGGCGCGTTTGAGCACGTAGCGCGGATCGCCCTGAAAAGGTGTGCCGTCGGGACGGAGAACATCACAGATAATGCGTGCCGTCTGAGCGCCTCCCGACTCCATCGTCCAGGGATAGATCGCAAACGTGCTCGGATCAGGCTGCAGGTACATATCTGACTCCGAGATGCGCATGAACCCCTCAATGGAAGAACCGTCGAAAGCGATGCCCTTTTCTAGGACCGGCTCCAGTCTCTCCTTGGGGATTTCAACGTTTTTGGGAATCCCAAAGATGTCGGTGAACTGCAACCGGATGAAATTGATCTCACTCTCTTTGACGGCCTTCAAGACGTGCTCGGCTGACTTGGTCATCTCTGAACCCCTTTTCGAGAAAAGTATGGGTTATAGTAACAGAAATATCACATGTCGTCAAGTAAACACCTGAAAAATAAAAATGCGTCGTATAATATCTTTTACAGGTCATCGTTTGTGCTTTTTATAAGAACAAAATCAATCTTTTGTATCAAATAAAAAAACGAGAAGCCGGAAGAGACGGCATCCTTCTCGCGTATAGTCTGCGCGCCTTAGCAACATTTATTTCCACAAGCCTTCATGCTGGGGCAAATCTATCTCACATGGCATCTGTTAGGCGAAACGACCAGCAGGCGTGATCGCCAAGCTATGTCAGAATACGGATTTGCGCGCAAGATTCGGATAGCTTTCAGCACCGGCTTGCTCTAAGATAGAAGCATGTTCCAAATAGAATTGATTCGGCGCGTCTGTCGTTATATCGAGGCAAACGCGCAGAAGGCCGTGACGCTTGCGGCCCTCAGCGAGCACGTCGGCGTCAGCCCTTATCACTTGCAACGGACGTTCAAACGCGTGATGGGGATTACGCCGCGCCAGTACGCCGAAGCGCAGCGCCTCATGAAAGTCAAAGAACACCTCAGAAATGGGCACGACGTGACGAGATCGCTCTACGCAGCGGGCTACGGCTCCAGTAGTCGGCTGTACGAAAAAGCTCGCAGCTGGCTCGGCATGACGCCGGGTATCTATCGTCGCGGAGGTCGAGGCATGAAGATCTTTTACACAGTCATACGCTGCCCCTTAGGGTTCTTGCTCGTCGGAGCGACCGAGCACGGCCTGTGCGCCGTGCAGTTTGGTGATTCCGAAAAAGACCTCGAACGAGCCCTAGGCCACGAATACCCCGCTGCCCAGATTCAGAGAGACGAAGCCCGTCTTCAAGCATGGACCAAGGCCCTGCAAGAATATTTTCAAGGACGCGAGTTTGATCTCCATCTGCCCGTAGATGTGCAGGCTACGGCGTTTCAGTGGCGCGTCTGGCAAGCCCTGCAAAAGATCCCCTACGGCAAGACGCGCTCGTACAGCGAGATCGCCAGGGCTATCGGGCAGCCGAAGGCCGTACGCGCCGTGGCGAATGCGTGTGCACGTAACCCCGTCGGCTTAGTCATCCCCTGTCACCGCGTCATTCGTGAGGATGGCTCTCTCGGTGGATACGGCGGGGGGATCGAACGCAAGCGTGCTCTTCTCTCCCATGAAGGAGCCCTGGGGAAAACCAATGAGTGAATCCAGAAAGCCGCTGTCTCTCTCATTGTTTGACCTGCGCGGTCAGGCCGCGACGGCGCCACATCAGCAAGACCGGACTGGCAACAAAGATTGAAGAATACGTGCCGATGATGACTCCAATAATGAGCACCAGCGAGAAATCACGCAGCACTGGTCCTCCAAACACGAAGAGCGCCACAACAGCCAATAACGTCGTCAGTGACGTCAGGATCGTTCGGCTGAGCACTTGATTGAGTGCATCATTGATGATCTTGAGCAATGGGTCACGATGGTGTTTTTTGAGGTTTTCGCGAATCCGGTCGAAGACGACGACCGTGTCCGTCAGCGAGTAGCCAGCGATCGTTAAGAGTGATGTGATAACCAAGAGCGTGAACTCCATTCCCAGCAACCACGAGAGCCCTAAGACCACAAAGACGTCATGGAAGGTCGCGATGGCCGCCGCCACGCCGAACTTGAAATCAAAGCGAAACGCAATATAGATCAAAAAGCCCGCGGTGGCGAAGATCACCGCCCAGATGGCTTTGTCGCGCAGTTCTTTGCCAATCGTCGGGCCAATAAATTCGGTGCTGACGACGGTGGGCTTGCTGTCGGGGAAGGCTTTTGCAAAGAGCTCTATCATGCGCCCGGCGACCTGTTCGCCCTCTTCACCGACCTTGGTGCGAATGGCCAGTTGGTTGGTCCCCTTGACGTCTTGCAGCTGCGCGTCGCCAAAGCCGTTTTGCGCCAGCATAGCACGCGCTTGGTCAATGGGGATGGCTTGCTGAAAGTCCAAGGTCAGGGCTGTGCCCCCCGTAAATTCTAGCCCCATCTTGGCGTTGCCCATCCAGACCTGCACGAACGCGAAAACCCCTACGAGAAAGAGTACAGCAGACACCCCCAGCGCAAGAAAACGCTTGCCCATGAAGTCAATGTTGGTCTCTTTGGGAAGCACTGAGAAGAATTGCGCTGTTTGCTCCGGTGCTGGCACGCTTTTGGCACTCTTCATAATACTCTTCATAATATGGTTTCTCTCCCTAAATACTGAGTCGTTCTATCTTGCGCATCTTCAAGAACTCGAAGACCAAGCGTGTTCCGATCAAGACCGTGAAGAGATTGATGACGATGCCCAAGCTCAGTGTTGTGGCGAAGCCGCGGATCGGCCCGGTCCCGAAGATGAAGAGAATGAGCGCGGTGATGAGCGTGGTGACGTGCGAGTCCCAGATGGTTGTTAGTGCTCGGTGGTAGCCGGCGTCAATGGCCGCGCGGGTGACTTTGCCCAGGCGCAGCTCTTCGCGCATACGCTCAAATATTAAGACATTAGAGTCTACGCCAACGCCGATCAAGAGAATGAGCCCGGCGATTCCGGGCAGGGTGAGCGTGGCTTTCAAGGCCGCCAGCACCCCGACGACAACCAAGAGATTAAGCAGTTGGGTAAAGATCGCCACAAACCCGCTCAAGCGATAATACAGAGCCATAAAGACCAAGACGACTACCCCGGCGATCCAACTGGCCATGATGCCCTTCTCGATGGAGTCCCTTCCCAGGGAAGCGCCGACGATGTTCTGTTGGATAATGGTGACGTCTGCAGGCAGCATGCCGGCGCTTAAGATGGCCGCCAGCAGTCTGGCCTCATCTGAAGTGAATGAGCCGGTAATGATCGCTTGGTCAACCTTCTGTTTGCGTCGCGCTTCATCGTGAATACCCTGGCTAATGTTCGGTGCGCTGTAGACCACTCGATCGAGCACAATGGCCATGCGGTCTTGGTCGGGTTTGAGCTGGAGGATGACCTCGCGAAAGTCACGGGCGCCGCTGTCGTTAAACTGCAGTCCAATATAAATAGGGCCTGCGTTAGCGCTGGGCTGGGGATTGATACGGACTTCAGCTTTCTGTAAGACCGCGCCGGTCATCAGGGACTCTTTCTTCACGACGAACGAGCGACATCTCTCTTGCAGATCGGGCTTGCTGCACTCGTAGTTCGGCAAGACTTCTTCATCTAGCTCTTCGGTAAAAGTCTCCCCGGGCTGGCCCTCTTTGACGACCTTGCGGAACTCCAGCAGGGCCGTGCTGCCCACGAGCTGGCGCGCTTGGGCGGGATCGGTTGTGCCTGGGAGCTGGATGGAAATGCGGGTGTCGCCCGCTTGGGTGATGAGCGGCTCCGTCACCCCCAACGAGTTGACCCGTGTCTCCAAGACGCTGATGACCCGATCCATGATCTTTTGGCGATCCTCCGGAGGGGTGTTGGGACGGATTTGGACTTCCAGCGTCAACATGACGCCGCCACACAGATCGAGCCCTAAGCGAATCTCTTTCAGTACGCACGGGCGCTCTTGGCCCGTCTCCCCTTGCCACGGTGCAAAAATCAGGAGCACCGAAGCGATGATCGCGGCGATGACAATCCCCAACCGCCCCCAGTTCATCCATACTTCGGTTTTCATGCGGCCTTCTCCTTCTGGGTGATGCTCTCCTTGAGAACGCGCATGGTCGTTCCCTCCTCGTTGACCTGCAAAATAATATAATCTTTGTCTATCTTGACAATTTTGCCGTAGATGCCCCCAATGGTCACGACTTCATCGCCGCGGCGCAGGCTTTCGATCAAGGCTTGATGCTCCTGCTGGCGCTTGCGTTGTGGGCGTATGAGAAAGAAATAGAAAAAGACCATCATCAAGGCCAGCATGATGAGCAGGGTGAACCAGTTCTCACCGGCTGAGGGCTGAGCTTGAAACCAAACGAAAAAAAGCGCGTGGCTCAGGGGGGATCGGGAAAAGACGCGCTGAGGGCTCAGGCTGTCGTTTGCTTCACCGGGAAAACACATAGCTATAATTCTGGGTTCGGATTTCTGCTATTATACCAGATCGGTTCTTTGGTTGCTACTGCACCTTGGAGGTCACGATCCCCACTTGCTTTTGATATTTGCCCTTGCGATCGGCGTAGGAGATTTCACAAACTTCGTCGGCGGCTAAAAAGATCATCTGGGCGATGCCCTCGTTGGCGTAGATCTTGGCGGGCAGAGGGGACGTGTTGGAGATCTCGATGACGAGCTGGCCTTCCCATTCGGGCTCGGCGGGGGTGATATTCACAATAATCCCGCAGCGAGCATAGGTCGAATTATGCGCGATCAGATCGTTCGCCAAGAAGTTATGAGCCCCCGGCACAGTCAAGTCGTAGACCCTCTCCGCGCCGGCCGGTTCTATAGATACGATCGTATCCCAAACTACATCTGCTTCTACCAGGGCAGGGAACTGCGGGTCTCCTACTTGCTGAGCAGCCTGACGCGCTAAAGAATAGGGTAGCGACTGGCTAGGCCTCGTGCCGTATATGCCCACGGCAGATTGGCCGGAAGCGTGTACCACTTCGCGCATCCGCTCCCAAGCCTCACAGGGGAGGGTGTCGAAATTCGATTTGCACGAAGACTTTAGGCGAGGGAGGAGTTCCTGTAGGGCCTTTTGTTTCCGGCTCCCAGGGATGAACCCGATCTCCGTAGCAAAATGCCGAATCGTATTGCGATCTGTAATTTGTAGCCGATAGACTCGTTTGCCGTTCCAGGTGGGCTTGCTCCGCACGAGGGCGAAGATACCAAATCGTAATAGAAGATGCCGCACATCATAGGCCAAGCGTTCGGAGATCGTGCTGTATTCTAAAAAGAACCCCGCTCCAGACGAATAGATGGCACCATCACCGGAGAAGAGCGCCCGCAGGAAGGCAGCGACCCCTTCTCGCTTGGCCCGAAAGACCACCGAAGGCACAAATTTCTCCTCGGATCGTACCTGACACCCCAACTGCTCTAGCCAGGCATAGACGCGATTCTTCGTCATTATGCCCCCCCGCCCGCGACGGTTCACTAGCAGATAGCGCAGAGGCTGTGTGTGAGACACATCACATCCGAAAGCTCTTGCTGCTTCGATCAACGCTTCCGCGAGGCGGGGATCGTCCGTGGTGAAGGCCGGGCTATGACCGGGCGTATGGCATTGGCCGTCTGCGAGCATCAAGCCCAGCAGAGTTGCCTCGTGCTCCGGCCATTCCGTCTTCCCAAAGATCGGACAGCGGCGAGCCACGGCAAGGCGCTGGCCCACCCGCAGCTCAGCCAATGGCACCCACCCCTGCAAAGTTCGGAAGGGGTGAGCCGCTGTAGCCTTGATCTTCAAGCCGGCCTGCGTAGTCAACTGATAGATCGGCTGGAGCCCGTTATCTGTATGAGCGCTGACTTCTTTGGCTTGTAACTGCCAAGCATCGCCCAAGGCCACCGTGCCTTGAGCACGGCTGGCCACAAACCGGCTTAACGGAAGATAGTCGCCGGTTTCTGCGTCCACCACCCGGGTGTCACCTGTCAGACACTTTCCTAAGCAGAGCGCTAAAATATTTCTGGGAATCTTGAAATATTCGACCGAGCGCCCCAGTGCGAATGACCCCGGCGGGATAACACAGACATCGCCTTGGTAGTCTACAAATGAATGCTGATTAAAATTTTTCGGGTCCACAATGACCGGTTGGCCGGTCTTAAAGAGATCGGGGTTGACGCTGGTAAAGATCTTGAACTCGTCGGCGATGCGCAGGTCGTAGCCATAGCTGGAGAGCCCATACGAGATCACGCCTTTGCCAGTGTGTTTATTCACAAAGGGCTTGATCATCTCATGCTCTCTAGCCATACGGCGAATCCAGCGATCGTTCTTGACCATGTGCAGTGCCTCCACTCCCCGCGATGGAGACATTATACAGAAATCGTGCCACTGGCGAAACCCACCAGCGCGCTGCGCTTGCAAATCACGAATAAATCGGCTACAGTAAAACACGTAGGGGGTGATTTTCATGGCTGGGCATTCAAAGTGGGCGAATATCAAATATCGCAAAGAGCGCCAAGACGCGGCGAAGATGAAGGTTTTTTCAAAACTCTCCAAGGAGATCACGCTCGCGGCCAAGGCTGGCGGCCCCGACCCCGAAAAGAATGTTGCGCTGGCCAACGCTATTGAGCGAGCCAGAGAGGCCAACGTTCCCAAAGACAATATCGAGCGCGCCATCAAGCGCGCCACCGGTGAGCTACCGGGCGTGCAATACGAAGAGGCTTTCTATGAAGGCTATGGCCCGCACGGCGTCGCCGTTATGGTGCGTGTCGTGACCGATAACAAAAATAGAGCTGTGTCGGAAATCCGTCATCTCTTTGAGGAGTACGGCGGAAATTTAGGCGGTTCCGTCGCGTGGCTCTTTGAGCGTCGAGGGGTCATTGTTCTCGACAAGACGAAAATCAGACAAGACAAAGACGAACTGCTGATGAGCGTTATTGATCTAGGGGCCGAAGACATCCAAGAGAAGGATGGGGAGATCGAGATCTACTGCGAGCCGACAAGCGTAAAAGCTGTTCGCGAGGGATTGGAGCGATTGGGCGTGCCGGTCGAGCGAGTTGAAACCCCTTTGGTGCCCAAGAACACCGTGCATCTAGAAGGGCGCGAGGCCGAGAAGATCCTCAAGTTTATGGAGGCGCTCGACGAACAAGAAGATGTCCAAGAAGCCTACGCCAATTTCGACATTCCCGACGAGATTCTCGAGAGCGTCGGCTGAGCGATTTCACTCCCCCTCCCTCAATGCTTTATAATTAGGCTGATGAGACAACTCACGGGAAGTAGGGGGGAATCATAGTGTTGCGTCACTGGTGGTGGAGAACGGGAGCTGGTGCGGCTGTGGTCTTGCTCGCTCTGCTCGGAGCACTGAGAGCCGAAGCGCAGACATTCGGTGTGGGCGTCAAGATGCCGGTAGAGCTGTCGAACTTCACGGCAGCGAATATGACCGACAATTGGGAAGTCTTTGGACGCTTAGGGGTGGGCTCGTTTGCCCTGGAGATGGGGGTCTTTTTTCCCCTCGTGCCGTTAGTGGTCAGCGCGCATGGGACGTGGACGATCTCTTCTCACATGACAGAAGAGTCAGAGAGATTCGTCTTCTTTATTGGAGTGGGCGGGTTTCGCATCTTTATTGGCGACGTGACCTTCACCGGCTTTGACGCCAAGGGCGGGCTGGAGTGGGCTTTGGCCGGTTTCCCACTGCGAGCGATGCTTGAAGCCGGCTGGCAGTCCTCGGTGGAAATCCCCCTGGCTGGAGCTGGAGGGCTCTTTTTCAGTCTCGGTGTCCGCTGGGACCTGCAAAAGCTTTAGCATGACCGAAAATCACTGAAAGGGCTTGGATGCACAGAGGCGCGCGTGTTGTCCTTCTCAGTCTGACAGGGGTTCTGGCGTTGCTGGCTGTGCTGTGTGAGGCCCAGCCCCTGGGGATCGGCATCAAGGTCCCCTTACAGGCGTTCGTCTTTGTGGGGTTTACCAAATATTTTGCGGTCGAGGTGGGGCTGCCCATCGGCTTGAGCGTAGGAGGCCTTGCGGCTGTTGCCGATCTCAAGCTCTTCTTTGGCTCGTATGAGATCATCAAACTCCTCTGGAGGCCCTTTGTGGGGGCAGGCGCTTCTGCCACGGTGCGTGGCCAAGGCGAGCTGACGATCATCGAGGCGACGTTCCACGCGCTTCTCGGTCTTGAAGTACCCATTCTGCACACGAGTTTTATCTTGTTCGCCGAAATCTGGATGCTGGCTGGCCGGCCATTGCCCGGCCTGTTCGCTTTGGGAGTCCGATACGAGTTTTAGCCGATATTCTCACAGGGAAGCTCTTTGGAGAAGAAGAGCAAGCAACTCGTGTCCGTGCCGGATGCGCAGACCGCTCGCTTCTGCAGCTCTTTCGTGAAAACCAACGGCTGCACTGGTTTGCTGATGGCCGTTTCGATAGAGCATGAAGGGCACCGGGGCGGCAACGTGTACGCGGTCGCGCACCGGGGTGTAGTGATCGGTTGTGACGACGACGGAAAACTCGTTACATTGCTGTGCCAACCCCGCGAGCAGCGGACCGACGACTTTTTTGTCAAAATCCTCAACAGCACGCAGTTTCAGATCGAGCCGGCCTTGATGGCCACACTCGTCCGGGGCTTCGATGTGAACATAGACAAAGTCTTGTTCTCTCAGACTCTGAAGCGTATGATGAACCTTGCCAGCATAGTTCGTGTCCAGATAGCCCGTTGCGCCTGGCACTTCTAATACGGTGAGTCCGGCGTAAACCCCTAGTCCCTTGATCAAGTCAACGGCGGAGATGACCGAGCCGGTAATCCCGAAACGCTCTTTGAACGTTGGCATTTGAGGTTTCCGACCCGCTCCCCACAGCCAGATGGAGTTGGCGGGCGAGTTGAGTGTCTTCAAGAGGTCCCACGAGTAGCGAATCAGCTCGATGAGTACTTGGCTGTTTGGACCGTGGGGCAGATATTCTTCTATCGGTTGATCGGGAATCTCATGGGGTGGAGTGAGTATTAAATCGTTTGGTTCGAGAGCCGCGTTACGCCAGACAAGAAGATGGCGATAGCTGACGCCGGGATGAAACTCTAAGTCTTTGGTGCCTAACTCGCGGCTGATCAGACGGATGAGCTTGCGGGCATGTTCAGTAGGAATGTGCCCAGCGCTATAGTCTCGCATGATTGTGTAGTCATCGCTGAGTGTGACGAGATTGCAGCGGATGGCTATGTCTCTTTGGCCGAGCGCAACCCCCATGCTGGCAGCTTCTAGCGGTGCGCGCCCTGTATAATACTTCCGCGGGTCATAGCCCATGAGAGCCAGGTTGCCCACGTCGCTGCCGGGAGGGAGTCCTTCAGGGATAGTGTCCACCAAGCCGAGAGTGCTCTGTCGAGCAAGTCTAGTGAGATTGGGTGTGCGGGCGTACTCTAAAACAGTTTTGCCGTCTAGTTCATTATAACTATAATCGCCCATGCCATCGCCCACGAGAAAGACGTATTTCATGGGGACAAATCTAGCGGCTGGCTGGTGGGTTTGCAAGCGGGGCTGGTGAGGTTCGTCGTAATCGTTATTATGTGATGCAGAAGAAATAGAAGACCACGAGTCAGAAATCGTTGCTTGACGTCCCTCCTGCTGGTTTTCTATAATGGCCCGTGGCTAAGATATAGCAGGAGGAAATGAGGATGCCAACCCTGACGGATGAGGCTTTGAAACAGAAAATTAACCAAGGCTATCTTGTCGAGCGCGTCGCAGAGATGACCGAACGATACAAAAAAGCCCTCATTCAGATTCTCTTAGTGCAAGCCGATACAGAGCTCATGAGCGCCCCAGCGTATTATATGGCCGCGTGTAAAGCCCCGTCCATCAACACCAGACTTTCAGCGTATGCTATTATTCAAGACGAGCTGGGCCACGCCCATATCGCTTTTCGATTATTGGAAGACTTGGGGATGGACAAAGAGTATCTAGTTTATGGGCGTAAGCCTCACGAGTTCAAGAACCCCTATGGCTTTGATCAGCCCTTGGAGAGCTGGGTCGAGCTGATTGTAGCCAACGCGTTCTTCGATCGCGCGGGTATTGTTTTGTTAGGTGATCCCTTCAAGCATACGAGTTACGGTCCGTGGAAGCGCGCGCTCGCCAAAGTAGACAAAGAAGAGACCTTTCACCTAAGACACGGCGAGGTCTGGATGAAGCGGCTCTGTCAAGCGGGCGGCAAAATCAAAGAAGAGATCCAACGCGCCGTAGATTGGATGTTCCCCATGGGCGCCGAATGGTTCGGCCTGCCCGATCACATGAAGCGCCACAGCGATCAATTAGAGTACCGACTCAAGGGCTATACTAATGATCAGCTTAGACAACAGTGGCTGAGCGCCGTGGTGCCCCTCTGTGAGTCGTGTGCTATAAAAGTCCCGGCGCACCTTGACAGCGAAAAGCAACAGTATGTTCTAGACTATCCCATTCCCGTAGACTATGATCCTGAGAAGAAGCGCTGGCTTTTTGACAAGCCCGTCAGTTGGGACCAAGCGTTTGACCGCTGGAAGCGCCGCGGCCCGTACAATGAGCACTATGTCAAAATGATTCAGAAGGACTATCAAAAATTTATGGGGTTGCTCAACGGGAATGGTCAAGCCTAGCGTCGTGGCGTGTCGGAGCGACCGAGCGGTGGCACTGACAGAAGACCGGGTGTGGGAAGCGCTGCGCGATGTCACCGACCCGGAGATGCCCATCTCCTTAGTAGATATGGGCATGGTCTATGGCGTGTGGGTCGAGGGGTGCTGCGCACGCATTCGGTTGGGGCTGACGGCGACGGCCTGCCCCGCAATGGACTTCATCTGTCAAGATGTGCGAGAGCGTCTTCAGCAAGAGGGTTTTACGGAGATCGAGATAGAGTTCGTCTGGGACCCGCCTTGGACGAAAGAGAGAATGACTGAAGAGGGCAAGATCGCACTAAGACATTGGGGGGTCAGTGTCTGATGAGAAAAGAGTTAAAGATCTACGACGTCTTCGCGCGCCAGCGCCGCAGAGACCCCTTAGCCCACGTGGGCACGGTCACGGCTCCCAACGCCGACTTGGCCGCGGCCTACGCCCGCTCGATCTATAACGAAGAGCCTTGGATCGAGATGCGCGTCGTCGCCCAGCAAGACGAGATCGCTGCTATAGAGTTAGAGGAGAGCTTCGCATGAACGAATTTCACTCCCCCAAAGAGCTCCCCCAAGAAGTTCAAAAGGCGCTCTTCGATCTCTTATTGGTCTTGGCTGATAGTAAACATCTGTTGGGACTACGATACGGCGAGTGGCTCAGCGCGCCCGTCCTCGAAGCTGCTATCGCTGCTGTTTCCATGGCCCAAGACGAGTTCGGCCATGCCCGACTCCTCTACGGGCTCATAGATGGTTTCTATAAAGAGCTGCATCTCCCCAAGCGTACAGAAGAGCCAAGTCAATATAGAAATCTTGAACTCTTAGACCGAGCATTCTCAGATTGGACGGGCTTTGTCGTCGCCAATGCGCTGATCGATCTGGCTCTCACCGTGCAGATCGAAGCGTTCAGGAACTCCAGCTATGTCCCCTTACGTCAGCGCACGGCCAAGATGCTGCAAGAAGAGCGATTTCACTTTCAGCACGGCAAGGGTTGGGTGCTGAGAATGGCCAGTGCGGGGCTGAGAGCGAAAACAGAATTGGAGCGCCAACTCAAAGACGTCTGGCCCACGCTGATCTGTTGGTTCGGGCGCAGCGGGAGCGGGAAGATTCTCTCTGCGCTCCAAATTCAAGATACGGACTCTGACGGGCTGCGCGCGCGCTTCGTCGAGCACCTCGGCCCGCTCTTTCAGCAAGCCGATCTCTCTCTCCCCATGATCGCTTGGGATACTTTAACCGGACAGTCTGTCTTGACGACTACACCTGACTGGACCGGCTGGGACGAGTCCTTCAGACGGTTCTCCCGCACCGGCCCTGACCAAAAAACTTTTGCCCAGATCGAATCGCTCTATACGCACAGCTACCCTGTGGAATGACAATGACTCACCAGAGCGCTGCGCACAGTGAAGTAAAACAGAGTGTGCAGTGTCCGTTCTGTTTGGGGTACGACACGGAGCTGTATTCGCTCTTTGGCCAGTGGCTCTCCACGTCGCAATATTACTGCAAGAATTGCCGGACGGTCTTCGAGTGGATCAAATGGGAGGGGGAGGGTGCAGAATGAGGGTCACACGACACGCGCGATCCCTAAGCGCTCGCCGGTCCAGACGGTGAGGGAAAAATCTCTGCCCAACTTGCGCCGTGCCGCCCGCAGCGCTCTCTCCACCGTGGGGAAGGCGCGAAAGCCTAACCACTCGGCGACTTCTCTGTCGGCCCCTGCAAGCCAAATCTCTCCCAGATACTCTGTGGGCCAGAGCGTCGCGTTCCATAAAAAGAACGGATGGCTCCCGTGAAAGCTGTGCCCGTAGCGATATTTGTGCACATACTCCGGGCGGTGCGCAAACTCTTCGCAGAAGAGATCCCACAGATCGAACGGGTCTTTGGTGTACGAGAGACAGCGTTCGTAAAACTCAATGTACGGTGCGTGATGGATCTCGTCGAACTGCTCGGTGAAGGGGTGGGCGAGAATGAGAATCCCACCGCGCCGCACAACCGGACGATTGTGATAGAGCCGGAAGCCGTACTCCAGCCCTAAATGGATAGCCAAGACAGGGTTCATGAACGACTGTTTGGCATAGGGCGAGGCATCCGGTAGGCCGATGAGCAGAGCGTCGCTTTGGCCGTCTATCTCCGTGACGAGCTGTTGGTTGACCGTCTGCAGAAGCTGGGCGTGCGCTTCGGGAGGGTGCCCCGCGACGACATCAATGACGTGGGGCGGGGCGCTGTTGCTGATAGCTGACTCAATGGTGAAGATTTTTTTATCATTGGTGGCCAGGCGGCGCTGCACCAGCTCCCCCATTTCCCAGAGAATCTTGTGAAACGAAGAATGCTCCGGGTCCATCACAGAAGAGCCGCGCGAAGGGTAAGGCCGATGATGGTGTCTGATAGAGCGAAAGCTGCTCAGCCCTACGACGATAGACTTCCAGCCGCCGTTCATTGGGGTTGGCGTGATATTGAGATAGATACACTGATCGGCCTCGACGACGGCTTTAGCGATCTCGACCTCGATGCCACGCTCGGTCTCGCCGAGATAGAGAAGATTTGCGCGGTCTTCGGCGTCGTGACAGAGAAGACGGGTCGGTGGGGTTTTGAGGGCGATCTCGTCCCCGATCAGAGTAGCTAGTTCGCGCCGTGTCCATTTTCTGTGCAGCCCGTTGGCACAGATCAATGTGATATCAGATAAGCGGACTCCCACATTAAGCAAGACCTGTAGAACAGTTTCGAGAGCGATCTTTCTGAAGTCTTGTCGCATAGGGCGGTGCGGGATGGCGCCATCATCGAAAGCGATAGTGACCCGTGCGCCTGGGCCCACCAGCTCCCAGAGCGGCTTGTGATTGCAGGGTTTTTCGAGCGCCTGATGGATCTTTTGGCCGAGATTTTTGACTGGAGGCAACGGCTCCGGTGGCTGTATCCATCTGGTATGAGACGGCAAACGGATGCAGAGACGGCTAGGCCCATAGGCGATGGTCGCTCTCACCAAACTGTCCACCCCAGAGTTTTTTCGTGTAAGCGTTCTGAGAGTATATTAATCGAGCTTATGATCGAAAGTCAAGAGGAGAGCCTGTCGAGCAATCTGAGCACTTTTTCTTCGATCATATCGCGCACGTTTCGGTAAAACCCTAAGCCGCGCCCGATGGGGTCGGGAATCCCCCAGTCTTCGCTGATGCCGCTAAAGTTCGCCGGACAAATATCGTAGCCTAAGCAGCCCATCGCGATCACATAGTCAAAATCTTTCAGTGCTTCAGGCTCAAACCCCTTGGAAGATTGCCCGGAGATGTCTATGTTCTTCTCGCGCATCACCGCGATTGCGTCTGAATGAACATAGCCGGCGGGTTGGGTACCTGCGCTGTGAATCTCTACGTCTAAGTTGCGTTGTTGCGCGTAGTGTTTCGCAAATCCCTCGGCCATCTGACTGCGACAAGAGTTCCCAACACAAACGAAGATAATCTTCTTGGCGCGGTTGGTGTTCATCGTTTCTTCAGCCCCTTGATCTCTTTCTTGGCCTGGGGAAGATGCTCTTTGATGACAAAGAGCCGGTTCTCCGGCTCAACAATATAGTACTCGTACGGCGCATAGAGCTTCCCTGTAGTGACGTCAACGCAGTATTTGTCCGGCCCCGTGCGCTTGCCCAAGAGCGTGTCTACACAGAAGCGATATTCGTATCCCAGTAGGAGCGTCTCGTCCTTCCAGAAGCCCTTTCTCTCACGACGGGCTTGGCGAACGGCTTGCTGAACTCTCACCCAGTCGTCGGGCTTGGGCAAGTTAGGGTAGATAAAGTAATTCACTGCCCAGCCCTCTTGCATCAATAATAAATTGAACGTCACTCTTTTGTCGGGGTTCTTCTCTTCCGGGGCAACGTACGCTAAGAGCCGTCGGTACTGGTCGAACATTTGCTCGCCGACGGTGAGATGGAGATTTCTGTAGCGAGTCTGCCCCCCGGCACGGTGCCGCAATCTTTGGGTGGCTAGCTCTTCAAACGCCGTGCGCGCGCGCTCCCCCCACTGCAGTTGCCGGGTGCCGGCTCTCTCTATCAATCTGGGGGCAAGATACTCTCGGAATGCTTCGGTCTTGAAGGCGCGCCGATGCGTTTTGAGTAAGTTCTCTAATGTGGCGTCGAAGGCGCTGGGCTGTTGCGTGCCCGGATAGTGCGTCTCCGGAGCGTCAATGCCCAAAAGACGGATCGTCAATTGAATCGTCGGGGTGTCGCCGTCGGTATTGCCGACCCATCGAGCTTTGCCCGCTTGCTCTCGCCGGGACTCGTATCTAATTGCCAGTGCCATGGCGCTCACACTTCCGGGAGGCCGTGCTTTTTGCGCTCTTTGCGCCCCGTCACCATGTAGATCGTGCGCTCGGAGATATTCACGGCATGATCGCCTACGCGCTCCAAGTCGCGAATGGACCATAGCACCGGAATGACGTCGTCCACGAACTCCTTGGCTTCTTTGGGAGAGTGAGCTTCCCGGGCCAGTTCCAGCAAACGGGCCAAGACCTTGCGTCGCAGATTCCAGCACCGCTGATCCATCTGTTCGTCGCGCCGGATGAGCTCTTGGGCTCGCTCGACATCTTTGCCGATGAAAACGTCAACGGCATCGCGCAGCATCTCGCGCGCGAACTCTCCGAGAGCTGTCAGCTCTTCTTTGGAGACCAGCACGAAGACGCCTACATCCATGCCATATTGCCCCACATTCACCGCTAGGTCAGCCGCCCGTTCAAGGTCCGTAATGATTTTGAAAACACTCGTGATCAGCCGAAGGTCTATGGCAACCGGCTGTTGCAGGGCTAACAGATCCATACATTCTTTCTCGATAGAGAGATTGAGTCCGTCCACTTGGTCGTCCCAGGCATCTAGGCTTTCGGCCAGAACGCGGTCGTGCTCGCGGAGGGCTTTTAAGCCCAAATCAAGCCCCTCGACTACTTTCACGCCCATCTCACGGACGGACTGCGTCAACCGTTCTAACTGTTGTTTGTAGCTTTCGCGAACCATCGTTAAGCCACATTTTACCCAAATTTGCCCGTGATGTAATCTTCCGTCTCTTTTTTGTCCGGGTTTTCGAAGATCTTTTTCGTCGGCCCGTACTCGATCAAGCGTCCCAGATAGAGAAATGCCGTGAAATCCGAGACGCGTGCAGCTTGCTGCATATTATGCGTGACGATCACGACCGTGTAGTTCTCTTTCAGTTCGAGCATTAAATCTTCGATCTTCGCGGTAGCAATGGGATCGAGTGCGGAGCACGGCTCGTCCATTAAGATCACGTCGGGCTCGATAGCCAGGGTGCGGGCAATGCAGAGTCTCTGCTGCTGGCCTCCAGAGAGGTCTAAGCCGCTCTTTTTGTGCAGATACTCTTTGACCTCGTCCCAGAGTGCGGCTTGTTGCAAAGCGCGCTCGACGTGCGCATCTAAGTCTCCCTGAAACCCATTAATTCTCAGCCCGAACGCGACGTTCTCGTAGATAGACTTAGGGAACGGGTTGGGTTTTTGGAAGACCATCCCGATGCGGCGTCGCACTTCCACGGGATCGACATCAGCGCTTTGGATGTTCTTGTGGTGATACAGAATTTCCCCCGCGATGCGCACGCCGGGGACCATGTCGTTCATGCGATTGAAGCAGCGGATGAGCGTGCTCTTCCCGCAGCCTGATGGCCCAATGATCGCCGTGATTTTGTTTTTGGGAATATCGAGGGTTACAGCATCCAAAGCTTGCTGCTTGCCGTACCATAAGCTGAGCTGGCGCGTCTGTAAGATTGGAGATTGCAGGGGGAAGCCAACGTCATGGCTGGACTGCGCTACGGAAAGAGCGAGTTTTGTCGGTGTCCACGTCCCCATTAGTCACCATCTCCTCTGGAATTTTATTCGCAAGAAAATTGCGAACGCGTTCATGGACAACAAGATAACCAAGAGCACCAAGATAGCCGCCGCGGCGATGTTCGCTCGGCCCTCTTGTGGCAGTGTCACCCACGTAAAGATCTGAATGGGAATGACCGTGAAGGGGTCTTTCAGGCCCCGGGGGTCGAAGGCCACATACTGAAAAGCACCGAGCAGGATCAACGGCGCGGCCTCTCCGATAGCCCGGGAGAGCGAGAGCACAACACCGGTAAAAATCCCGGGGACGGCATAGGGCAAGACATGATGGCGTACGACTTGCCAGCGTGTCGCTCCGACCGCATAGGCTGCTTGGCGAATGGAATCTGGGATGGTCCGCAGCGCTTCCCGTGAGGCGATGATAACTACAGGCAACGTTAAGAGGGCCATGGTCAGCGCTCCGGCTAGGATGCCGCGTTCGAGGGCAAAGGCACGCGCGAAGATTTCTAGGCCAATGATCCCATAGATCACCGAAGGCACCCCAGCAAGATTGCTAATCAGGACTTGAATCAAGCCCGTCAACCACGTTCGCCGAGCATATTCTTCCAGATAAATCGCCGCGCCGACCCCAAGTGGCACCGAGAAGACCGCCATCAGGCCGATCACATAGAAAGAGCCTAAAATAGCGCTGCGCAGCCCCGACAACTCCGCATACCGCGGCGATTCATACTGTGTGACAAAGGCCCACAGGGTGCGCCAAAAACTTCTGGTCAAGGGAATTTCGGCTCGCGTCTCTGCTTCCAGCAGCACGTGGAGAATCTGGCCCTGGCGTTGGATTTCGAGCACCACCGGCCCTGGCGTCGGCTTTTGTTGTGCAGCAATCACTATAGCTTCCCAGGCTTGACGGCTCCCTTGGATGAGAATGTTATCGGCCTTGCGTACAATGTCGTTCACCTGTAAGCCGGCCCGCTCCGCGGCGGAGCCGGGTGTCACGTAGTCGAGCACCACCGCTACCACCTGACCTGTCTCAGGGGCAATTTCCGCACGGAGGTCTCCCAACAGGCGCTCGGCTCCCTCGACCCAGCCGATCGGCGTTGGTCCTTCTGGAAGCCGTCCAACAGTCGCCCAGGCGTCACCAACTCGTCCCACTGCCTGCGAGCCAATGCGAACGAGCGCGTCTCCCGGCTGCACGCCAATCTGCTCGGCGGCCGAGCCTGCTTCCACTTGAGAAATACGAATGTACGGCAGGGCATCTCCATTGCTCTGCATAACCCGCAAGGAGAAGGCGAACCCCACTTCGGCAGTCGCGTTCATCGCGATCAGCAGGCGCGCGTTAGTGAAGACGTTCACCATCAAGGCTGCCAGCGTTGCCAACCCCACGAGCGTCGCGGTGATCGTCAGCGAAGCGAAGAGCTTGCTCTTGCCGTGGCGCCAGAGCAGTCGGCGGCGAAAAGCTTCTTCTGACAGCGGGTTAGCGCTCATTCGTATTGCTCCCGGAATCTTCTCACGATGAAGTAACTGATCGTGTTCAAGATCAAAGTCATGACAAAGAGCAAGGCCCCGACGGCGAAGATCGTGGACCACACGAAAGCGCCAGCTTCGGCGTCTCCGGTGGCGACATTGACAATATATGCCGTCAGCGTCTCCACTGGCTTGAGCAGCTCCGGGGGCCAGGTGGGCGTCTGGCCTGCAGCAATGGCCACGATCATCGTCTCGCCAATGGCGCGCGACATGGCCAAAATAGAAGCTGCCGCAATTCCAGAGAAGGCCGCCGGCAAGACGACACGGCGAATCGTCTCGAAGCGTGTTGCCCCCAGCGCGTAGGAGGCCTCACGCACCGAACGGGGCACGGCATAGATGATATCTTCGCTGAGGGAAGAGACTAACGGTAAGATCGCGACTCCCAAGACTAAACCGGCGCTGAGCGCGTTCCAAAATTGAATCTCAGGGAAGATATTTCTCAGCAGCGGCGTGACATACAGCAGCGCAAAGTACCCAAAGACCACGGAAGGAATGCCGGCCAAAAGCTCGATGACGGGCTTGAGCACGCGGCGCACATGGGGAGAGGCGTACTCGCTCAGATAGACCGCACTGAGAAGTCCCAAAGGCAGAGCGACTAGCAGGGCTATCCCCGTGGTGAGCAAGGTGCCGCCAATGAGCGGCAGTGCGCCATAGCTAAACGGCTCGATCAATGGAGACCATCGAATAGTGAAGAGAAACTCAAAGAGTGAAACCTTTTCGAAGAAGGGCGCACTCCCTAAGGCAAAAATCAGAACAGTGAACGCGGTGATGACGACGGCAAAGAGAGCACAGACGAAGAAGATCCCACGGATTAGGCGTTCTTTCAGATACCGTCCCCGTGGAGCGTGGAGGGAGATAACCTCCTGGGAAACCGTTCTTTTCGTATTCATACCCTCTCTTTGCACTTTTCGTGTGAGCTATATAGTTATAGCACAAAAATTATAGCAGGAAGCGCTCTCCAGGGTCAACTCGGCGGCTGACTCTGGAGAAAGCAAGGCAGGGCTTGGAGGAAGGGGAGGGGGTGGGGTTCCTCCAGAGCCCTGCCTTACACAGACCTGCCCCACAAGCAGAGGTCAGCGGCTAGGAGCCACAATGCGCGATGTATTTGTCATTGATGTCTTTCAGCGTCAGACCGCCGAAATTGCCGCCGAAGGCTGTGCCGATCTTGCGCTTCGTCCAGCAATTGACTGCCGCTTGCTGGAGCGACCGGGTGATGGGCAAATAGCCCACATCGAGCATGAACTCGCGGTTGAAAGCAGATTGATTCGAAAGGTAGAACTTGATGTACGAGTCCACAGCGGGGCGCTCGCCGGATTTTTTATTGACATAGATAAAGAGCGGCCGACTGACGGGATACTGAAAAGATTCGATAGTGTCTACAGAGGGCAGAATGCCCTTGCACGTGCCACCACCGTTCACGAGGGGTTTTTTGCCGTTCTTCTCGCGGCGCGCATTGATCTCTTTGAGAACATCCGCTGGGGCGCTAATGAGATCACGGCGGGGATCGATCGCGACCGGCTGAACTTTGTCGCTGTTGTTGGTGTAGAAAGCAAAACCAAAGTATGTCAGTGCAAACGGATTGGCGCTGGTTTGTTGCGCCAACAATTGGTCGTCTTCGGTGCCGAAGTAGTCGGTGCGGGTGTCCTTTTCGTTCCCATGGAAGTATTCGTTAAAGAAGTCGAAGGTGCCCGACGTCGAAGCCGCGCCCGACAGGGTAATGTCGGCGTTGGCCAGGGTATCGCGGACTTGGTTCCATTTTTTGATATAGCCGTCGGCTTCTTTGGCCCAGAGCAAGTCAACCTCGCCGGCGGTCAAGCAAGCGGGGGCGTTGCCGAAGATCTGTGTATTGCGGCTGACCGCAACAGTCAGACCATCCAAGGCAATCAACAGCTCGACGTACTCGATGTTGTTCTTAGCGGCCGTCTCGATCTCAGATTTCTTGATCGCGCGAGAGGCATCGCTGATATCTGTTTCGCCCGCAGTAAATCGGCGGAAGCCGCCGCTGGTGCCGCTGACGCCGACGGTGACGTTGATCTCTCTCCCCTCAGCGGTCTTCTTAAAAGCCTCTGCGACAGCCTTGCTGATGGGGGCGACGGTGCTCGACCCGTCAATCAAGATATTTTGGGAGTCCCGGGGAGCCCCTGGCTGCCCAAGAGCCGACAAGACGACCGACCCAACGACCACCAACGCGCCGAACGCCGCGCGTCTCACGAGAGAAGCGCTGAATTTCATACTGTTCCTCCTTAGAGTATAGTTTATTTGCGATCTATATAGATCGCAACATTAATATACACTACAGGAGGGGGTGTTGTCAAGTCCGGGGTATGGTGAACGAGTGTCAGTGAATCATTTCAGAGAGCTGGTGCAGGTCAGCAACGCGCGCGCAGGGGTGTTCTTCCGGGGGTGCATGGTTTGGTACGCCGATTCCCAGGCGCCCCGGGAAGAAACGATCGGTCAGCTCCGGGCGCTCGATCCAGACAGCGTGCAAGCCTGCCCGGCGCGCCCCACGGATATCCGTCTCAAAGTCGTCGCCGACATGCAGTGCTTCTTCAGAACGGACACCAGTGGCCTTCAGCAAGGAGTGCCAGAAGGCGCGGTCGAGCTTACCGTGAGCGATCCCCGTTGAGTCGGGGCTGGCCCGCCAGCGAAAGAACTCCGTCAAACGGTGCTTTCTCAAGGTGTGCTCAATGCCGGCCATCGGGCGATGTGAGACAATGCCTAACTGAATCCCGCGCTGGCGCAGTCTTTCGAGCTCTGCGGGCACTTCACGAAAGAGCTGATCAGCGGGCGACTCCCAGTAGCGTTGGATCTCTGCAGCCATCTCCGTCAGGTCGCCGTCGAGGCCGCACTCATGCAAGATCAAGCGGTTCCACTCGACAAACGATGGCGTGCTGAAGCCCAAGTGTGGACGGATCTCGCGCTGCCAACGTTGCTGTGCCTTTTGATACGCTTGTACCAGTGCCTCACGGTCCAGTGATATCCCAAGTTTTCGTACTCTTTGAGAGAACCAGTCGGCCTGGCCGTTTCCCGGCACCCAGACCAGTGTGCCGTCCAAATCAAAGAAGATCGTTTTCACGTGCATAAGAATGCTATCGTAAGCTATTATGGAGCTGACGTCAAGGGTATCTGGTCCCTGCGCCAAGAGATCGTTACCGACACGGTTTGGTGCAACATCTGTTGAGAGAACTGGGTGCTGAGCTCTGGTAACGATCTCTTGACCCATTACACGCTGCAAATTGTCGGGCTACTTTCTTAAGTGCGAACGACGTTGGCAACAATAAGTTCGACTGGATATACCAACCACCTTCAGTAATAATGGGATACATAGATCCCTGGGAGGCTGGCTATGTACCAGAATGTGGTGATCACGCGGCATGGGACGGCTTCCTATGCTATTGACGTTGCGAGAGAATTCGTTGATGCGCTAGTACCAACACCATGAAGAAGATGATAATATGAAATTTCTGCACACGTTCCCCATCGCCTTTATGCTGCTAAGTACGCTTGCTTTGCCAGGAGTAAAACATGAGATGGAACAGACGATGCAAGTGAATTGTGAAGAGGTTGCCGGTTGTTTCCGTCTGCTCGAACAAGTCCTCGCCACGGCTTCTGAAGGCGCAGTCATTCAAATGGGCCCGGGAGTATATTACGAACGCCCTTTGGTCATCACAAAAAGTGTGACGATCCAAGGAGCAGGTTCCCCCTTAACTCTCATCACAGCAATCGACCAAGGGCCTTTGTTAACGATACAAAGCCCCTCAAATCCAATCTTGGTCACGATTGAAAACCTCACTTTGCAGAACCTTATGCTGTCTGGCCTCGGCTTACTCGTTCAAGGAACCTTACAATCAACCTCTACCAGTGCCACAGAAGTGATGCTTCGAGGAAGTTGGCTATTCGCGGCAGATAAGGCGATAAGCTCCCAAGGCAAAGCACTGCTGCGCTTGCAACAGAATAGTATTGGTGCAGGAAACTTAGCTATAGAGGCACAGTATGGCAGCTACCTCATAGCAATAGATAATACCATTATCCTAAGCTGGCCTAGTGAGCCACTTGCGCCAATAGGCGTTATATTGTTGCAAGACGTTGAGGCTGCTTTTGAGAGAAACTCGATCTCTCCACGGATCACTGCACCTCGTCCCCAAGTACCTTTCGGCATTCTGGCACTAGGGGGCGAGTACTCTTTTAGCGAGAACGAGATTCAGCAAGTAAGCGTGGGAGTAATGCTAGGGGGTAAGACAAATGCTGCCTTCAACAATAACCGAATTCATGACAACATAATGGGTATAGCACTGGAGTTGCCTCCTTGCATACCGAAGCCTGATCCAGAAATACGATTTGATGGAGTGATTAGTGGCTCAGAGAATCAGTTCGCCAATAACAGTAAAGGCGACCTCTGCCCTGCCGACTACCCCTGGCCGCCGGGGTTTAGGAAGTAGAGAACAAAGGAGGTGCGTGCGTGTGCTTACAAGATTAGGAGCAATCCTTGCGACAATTGGGCTACTAGCAGGATTCAGCTGGGCCAGCCAACCAACAGAGATGCAGGTCATCACCGTCTGCCCTCAAGGGCCACCTACTTGTCAATTTAGTAAGATTCAAGAAGCTCTCGACGCTGCTGCGGAAGGGGGCACCGTGCTCATCGGGCCAGGCTTGTACAAAGAGAACGTGCAGATCACCAAGAGCCTTCGCCTGATCGGGGTGAGCCAAGAGCAAGTGCGCATTCAAGCCGTGGATGATCAAAAACCGGTCTTCTATGTAACCTCTAAAGCCCCTATGCAAATCTATCTCCAGGGGCTTACTCTTTTCCGGGAGCAGTTGCCTGATATTAAGGAGCCCTTCACATTCATACCGCCAGGAACGGGAGTCTTTATCATTGGCCCTATCCAGACCATCATGCGACAGCTCACCATTACCGGACAAGTCAGTGCTGTGGTGATCTTTTCCTTTCCAGTAGAATACGACGAGAGCCTCTTACGCTTCCAGCCTCAGGCGGTTTTAGAGGAGGTCGAGTTGGTGCGGAATGGAGGGGCAGTTGCTGCTGTCTCAGCCCAGGTTACTATTGTGCGTTCGAATATAGCGGAAAACGAGGGCGGCTTTATAGGCGATAGCTTGTACCTAACTCGGAGCACCGTGCGCAAAAACCGCTTCTGGGGGATTGATCTGCGTTCATCAGGGTATGGCCCTCGGTATATGGGGGCTTTGGATGACAATGACATCTCTGAGAATGGCGTGGGTGTTGTACTCAGCGCGATGTCTGAAGCAGCAGCGGGCAGTTGGCTGTGGATGAATGGGAACAAGATCACCCGAAACCAAGAGTATGGGATTATGATTCTCAAGAAAGCATGCCCGACATCTCTTCCTCACCCGGAGCTTGCTCTTGGCAAAGAGAGTGCGTTCATCCGGATTTTCGGGGGAAGCAACGAACTGGGCGAGAATCTCAAAGGCGATCTCTGTCCCCCCGACTACCCCTGGCCACCAGGGTTTAGAAAACCGTAGCCTACAGAGTATAGCGGATGGGGATTCAAAAGTGAGAGAGTATCGTTGCAATTTTGGATAAGCCGCGTTAAGATAAGCGCACCATGAGCCCGGCTATCCGTCAGATTGCCATCCCCAATCCGTATTTCGAAGGTCCGTCCAATGTCTTTTTGATCCAAAGCTCCCAGAGCCCCATCGTGCTCGTAGACACTGGCATCGGCACCGAAGAAGCCCTCGGCTTGTTGCGGCATGGGCTGGCTCAATATGGCTGCACACTCGCAGACATCGCTGCCGTGCTGCTGACCCACAAACACATGGACCACTTCGGGCTCGCTCGCGCCATTCAGGACGAGTCCGGCGCAACTGTCTATGTTCACGCCGACGACTGGCAAGACGTTGTCTCCTTCGATGATCGCCATGGACAAGTCGCGCAGCTCTATCTGGACGCAATGCGCCGCTGGGGCATCTCTGAGGAGATCATTGCCCAGATGGCCAGCTTTCGTGCACGCTTCGCAGCGCTGGCCCGTTCTGTCCCTACTGCCCAGCAGCTCAGCGACAATCAGATGCTTCGCTTGGGAGATCTAGAGTTTCGTGTCCTGCACACGCCCGGTCATACTCAAGGGTCGGCTTGCTTTCTGTTAGGTGACAAGCTTTTCACAGGGGACCATCTGCTGTGGGCGTACACCCCTAACGTCGGCGCAACTGACGTCACATCCGAAAAACTCTTGAGACAGTTTCTCAACTCCCTGCAAAAGATTCTCACGTTGCCTCATGTTGAAAGTCTAGAGATCTGGCCAGGACATGGACGCCCCTGGGTCAACCCCCGCCCGCGCATCGAGAAGATCTTCCAGCATCATCACGAGCGCACCGCGCGCATTCTCGACATTCTGGGCGACCGTCAAGCGCATACGGCGTTTGAGATCGCGCAAAAACTCTTCGGCACGATGCAGGAGCACCATATACTCCTTGGCGCTGGGGAGGTCTACGCCCATCTCGAAGAGTTAGAGAGCGCCGGGCGTGTGAAACGGACCGAGCCCTCTCGCTTTCACATAGTTTTATGAAGACCGTGACGCTGTACACAAAACCGTATTGTTCGCTTTGTCATAAAGCGGAACACGCCCTGCGCGCCCTCAAGAAAGAGATATTCTTTGAACTCGTGCTGCGAGACATCACACAGGACCGTGAGCTCTTTGAACGCTATCGCTACGACATCCCGGTCATTACGCTCGACGGCGAGGAGATCTGCCGGCAGCGCGTTGATCTTGCAAGGGTGCGCCGTGCTCTGGCAGAGTGAAAATCGGAAGGCTCTTTGCTATAATGCGGGCTATCGCAGAATCAGAACAAAGAAAGGGGCCACTTATATGATGCGAATTCGACTCTCTCCGATGCTTTTCGTAGCCGTGCTCTTGGTCGGTATCGTTCTCCTGCCCGCGAGCGCGACGATCACCGCGCGCTTCAGCACTCTCACGTTGGGAGCCAATGAAAAAATCGAGTATGACTTTACGCCGACCACGACCGGAGAACTCAATCTAAGGCTCATCTTGCGCACCAGCCCGGCGACCGTCCGGGTGCAGCTCTTCCGAGAGGACCAACCCATTCTAGATCAGACGGGCTCTGCCACTCAGACGGCGAAGACAGAAGTCGTCGAGGCCGATGTCGGACGCTCCTGGCGCTTGCAAGTGACCAATGTCGGCCAACAAACAGTAGAAGGTCGCCTCGAGCTGACCTATCCCCGGCTGTATTGCAAAGATATTACTGCTCAATATCGAGTGAAAATCAGCTATGAGGTCGGCACCGAGCTGGAAGACTTGCACTGCCAGCAGCTTTATAGCACGCTGCGGTCGCTGCCCAGCGATCACCTCAAGCGTCTGCGCGAGATCCGCGCCCGCGAGCCGGATGTCTTTCTCTACGGGCAATATTTCCCGCCCAGCTTGATTGAACTGCCCGGCCTGCGTGCCGGCCGCACGTTTACTTTGGTGGCCTATCACGAGTTGGGGCACTTGGCGCATTTCACTCGATCTACGACAGATCAAGAAGAGCGCTGGGAAAGGCTCTTCAATGAGTCCGGCCGCGACCAAGACAATTTCGCGCGCGATCCCATCGACCGCTCGCTCTACGCCATGACCAACCACTACGAAGATTTCGCCGTCACGTATTCGGCCTATATCGCCGATAGCCAGCTGTATATTAACGAAGCCATCGTGCGCAGCCAGCGCAGTAAGCCGCTCTTGCTCCAGAAGTTCAAACTTATGGTCGAGTACTTCCGACACACGGTCAATGACCAAGCGAGAGTCTATATTTACCGCGTCGGGACAGAAGCCCCTACTCCCCAAATCCAGCGCGCCGCCGTTCCCTTGACGGCAGAAAATCTCCCGGACTTCTCCGAGCCGATTCACTGGGAATCGTTTTAGGGCATGGGAGCAGCGGTGTTGAGCGCGGTCTCAGCAATATTGATCGAGTAGTCTCTGACGCGCCCGATGCTATCGAAGGCGATCCCGATCTGCTGGGCCTCTTGAGGATCGAGGTCCCATAAGAATTTGACGGCTTTCATCAGGCGCTCCTCGACCCCCAGGGCATTGTCGATCACGCGGCTGGCGAGATCGGGATCAGGAGTCCGAAAGGCGTTGACGGCTTCAGCAATGAGTGTAGCGACCTGTTCGCCGCCTTTGCGCAGGGCGTCCGCGACCTTCGCCGGTGGTTTTGTCTTGAGAGCTGTGGTCACGTGAGCGATCTTGACCGCGTGATCCGCCACGCGTTCCAATTGGCGTGCGACCGTGTGCGTATCAAAGAGCTTGACCCGACTGACACCCAATGCCTCTTCGGCTAACAGATTGCGCAACACGATGCGAAACTGTCGATAGAGCATCAGATAGAGCCGGTCCACGTCCTCGTCGCGGGCCGCAATATCGTGGGCCAGCTCGGCATCGTGGTCGGCGAGGGCACGCACTGCGTCGGCGAACATCTCGTGGACCATCAGAAAGATGCGGTCCAGGGTTTTGGGAGCCGACAACTCCGCGAGGTTCAGCAGATTGTGGACGACAATAGAATCTCGAGATTCTTCCATGATCTCCGGGCCGATGAGCGCTTGGGTGACCTTGCGGATCGTCTGGCGCTGGTCGGGGGTGATACGCTCGCCACGCACTTCGATAATATCGAACCCCGCGACGTACATGGAGATAAAAGACCGCATGAGCGCGTCGCCCGTTTTGGAATCGAGTGTGAGGACACCGCGCGTCAGTTGGGAATCCCGCTGGGGGCGAAGAATAAGCAAGTCTGGGGTGTGGGAATGCAGCTCGACGATAGCGCCAGCGTGCAATTTTTGCTCTTCAGCCCAGCCCTTGGGCAACGTGATCATGAACGTTGCGCCGCCTGTGATCTGCACCCTACGTGTTTCCATGGCACCTCCTTTATAAGTTTACTCAGCAGCGACGGTAAAGACCCGCGTACGGCCCCGTATATTATGTAGACCAGCCGGGCTGACCCCCACAGCACGTTGCGGCTCCTCCCGCACCCTGCATGGCTTCATATACCTACTTTCATCTAGAGATAGCTTTTGATTATAATATGAATCTATATAGATTGTCAAGTACCATGAAGTTGCGACGTGTTTTTCGATGATTCATAAATAAAGTTGACATTTTGAGATCGCAGCAGTATACTAAATTGAAAATTATTTTCAATTATAACGGTACCAGGATGACATCCCAAATAGTAGTACAACTGCAAGACCAGCTGAAGGCACAGGGGTGCAAGCTCACCAAGGCACGCCAGGCCGTGCTTGAGGTGCTTGCCTCTGGATCCGCACATCTGAAACCGGCACAAGTGTACGAGCAGGCGCGACAGCATTACAGTAAGCTCGGCTTAGTGACAGTCTATCGCACATTGGCGCTCTTAGAGAAGCTGGGCTTAGTGCAACGCGTTCACGTAGAGGCCGGTTGCCATAGTTTTGCCGTCGTGCGCTCTTTTGAGGGCCATCACCATCAGTTAGTTTGTCGCGACTGTGGGCGTGTCGAGGAGTTCCCCGATTGCGCTCTTGAAGGCGTCCTCCAAAAGCTTCAAGCGCGCACGGGCTTTGCCATCGAGACCCATCAACTGGAGGTGGTCGGACGCTGCCCTGATTGCCAATAATTTTTTTGGTTCTGCAACTGACATCTGTTTTCAATAACAAGAGAGGAGATTATCATGAAGAAAGTGGCGTTATTGGTAGCGTTATTGGCGTTGATTGCGTCTTTAGGGGGCATGGCTCAGTCCAAGCTTGCAGTCGTGGCGAGTTTTTATATCCCCTATGAGTTTGCCAAGAACGTCGGCGGCGACCGAGTGGACGTGAAAAATTTGGTCCCGGCAGGCACGGAGCCCCATGATTTCGAACCTTCTCCAGCCGATATCAAAGCCATCGAAGAAGCGCAGGTCTTTGTCTATAACGGGGCGTCGTTGGAGTCGTGGGTCGAGCGCGTGCTGGCCATCGTAAAAAACAGAGACAGTCTGATTGTAGTCGAGGCCACGAAGGGACTGCCGCTGCGCCGGGTCCCTGAAGAGGAGCTGGAGTTCGATCCGCACGTCTGGGTGGACCCGATCTTGGCCAAAGAGATGGTGCAAAATATTCGGGACGGCCTGATCACTGCTGACGGGGCTGGAAGCTCGGTCTACACCGAGAACGCCAAGGCATATAGCGCCCAGCTCGACGCTCTTGACGCTCAGGTTCGTGAGGGTCTCAAGGCCTGTCGGCTGCGGGATTTTATCATCTCGCACAGATTTATGGACTACTTTGCTGCCCGATATAATCTGACAGCGCACGCGCTGTCGGGGCTTGAGCCCAGCGAGCCGACCCCTCAACGTTTGGCCGAGCTGATCCGGCTCGGCACAGAGAAGGGGATCAAGTACATCTTTGCTGAAGAGCTCGATGAGCTGAAAGCTCTAGGAGTCCTGGCGCGAGAGCTGGGCGCCCAGATTCTGACACTCAATACAGGACACGGATTGACCGAAGAAGAGCAACAAGCCGGGAAGAACTATCTCTCATTGATAGAAGAGAACCTTAAAAATTTACGAATCGGCCTGGAGTGCCCATGAGCGATGTCGTTATCGAGATCGAGCATCTTTCTTTCGGTTACGGCGCTGAACCGGTGCTCGAGGACGTCTCCCTTACCGTCAATCGAGGGGACGTCCTTGGGCTGATCGGCCCCAACGGCTCAGGCAAAACGACGCTGCTCAAACTGATCTTAGGGTTGCTCTCGCCTCAGCAGGGGACGATTCGGCTCTTTGGGCAAGAGCTCAGGCGCTTCAGCGAGCGCGCGCGGGTGAGTTACGTGCGCCAGCGCAGTTGGGACTTTGAGCGCAATTTCCCGGCTTCGGTGGAGGAGCTAGTGCGCCTGGGGCGGGTGCCGCGCCTGCGCTGGGGCCTGTGGAGGCGCGCTGATACCAAAGCTATACATCGGGCCATGCGCGCTATGGATATTGAAGAGTTGCGGGCTCGTCCCATCAGTGCGCTCTCTGGAGGCCAGCAGCAGCGGGTCTTTCTCGCGCGGGCGCTCGCACAAGAGCCCGATCTGGTATTGCTCGACGAGCCCACTGCAGCTGTTGATCCCCAGGTCGAAGCCGAGTTCTATGAGCTCTTGGCCCGCCTCAAACGTGAGCAGGGCTTGACCATCGTCTTGGTCTCACACGATATCGAAGCTGTGGTGAAGCAAGTGACGAAGATCGCCTGTCTGAATAAGAAGCTGCTCTTCTGCGGGACACCTCAAGAGTGTCTTGCCAGCGATCTCCTCGAGAGGGTCTACTCGGGGAGAAAGCTGGTGCAGCATCAGCATCCGTGGGGGTAAGACATGTTCGAGATCTTTGAGTTCGAGTTCATGCGGCTGGCATTTTTAGGGGGGACTGTTATCGGGGTTCTCGCCCCGGCCATCGGGATCTTTTTGGTCTTACGGCGTTATGGCTTGATTGGCGACGGGTTGGGGCACATCGCTTTCGGCGGCGTCGCGTTTGGCCAACTTGTCAGAGTTGACCCCATACTGATGGCCTTGGGCTACTCGACATTGGCTGCCGTCGGTATTGAGCAATTGCGGGCTAAGGGGCGCTTGGGTGGGGATGTGGCCATCGCGATCTTTCTCTCGTCGGGGTTGGCGTTGGGGCTGGTATTGGCGCGACTGGCCAGACGGTCCACAGATCAGCTGTGGAACTATCTCTTTGGCAGTGTGATCGCCCTCAGAGCGAGCGACGTGATCCAGATCGCGGTGATCGCGGCTTTTGTGTTGACCTTGATCTTTTGGACGCGCCGCGAGCTTTTCTATATCACATTTGATGAAGAGACCGCCAGGGCTTCGGGAATCCGTGTTGGTTTTTATAATCTCTTGTTGGTGCTGTTGGCAGCACTGACCATCGTTGCGGCAATGCAGATCGTTGGGCTGCTATTGATCTCGGCCCTGTTGGTCCTGCCAGTGGCAGTGGCGTTACAGATCGCGCGCAGCTTCCGTCAAGCGCTTTTTATAGCGATTGGGTGCGGCTTGTTGTCGGTCTATGGGGGACTGTTTGGCTCGTATTATTTGGACACCCAGCCAGGACCGACGATTGTCCTGACGGCACTGGCTATCTTCCTTTTTGCCAGTCTGGCGCGTTCGGGACGGGCCTGATAAATCAAGACCGCAGGGCAGACACAGGGGTCTGCCTCTACTCAGCGCGTCCGCTTGCGGGCGTTCTGTAAATACTCTTTGATCGCGTCAAAGATAGTCTGAGCGACGGTCCACTGATAGCTGAAGTTGCGCAGTTTCAGTTCTTCAGCTGGATTTGTCAAAAACCCTGTCTCGATGAGCACTGCGGCCATCTCGGCCCAACGAATAAAGAGCCTTTGATGCTTTATACCCCGGTCGGTGACGTTGAGCGTGCGCGTGAGGCGTCTCTGCAATAGAAGCGCCAGTTCGCGGTTTTGAGGGTAGGTACGCAAGCTTGTATCATTGTGCACCAAAACTTCGATGCCGTTGGCGGCGGAGCTACGTGGATGAGCGTTAGCGTGAATAGAGACAAAGAGATCGGCTTTCAGACGATTGGCCAAATCGGTGCGCTCACGGTGTGGCACATACCGATCATCGGAACGCGTGAGAACAATGGTGATTTCGCCGTCGTAGAGCCCCAGAAGCCGGATGAAGCGAGCGATGTTCAGATTGACGTCTTTTTCCCGCGTGCCGTAGGAGCCGATGGCGCCGGGGTCCCAGCCGCCGTGACCGGCGTCAATGACGACCAGAAATCTCTTCGATTGGCTTTCGCCGACCTGTCCCCCAATGCAGAGCAGGGCGATCAAGAACGTCATACAGAACAGAATGCGCCGTCGCGGTGGGACTCTTTGGGCGGAACGTTTTGGTGCAGCATTTTTCTCAAGAAAGCGGTCGCACCAAAGCGTTCCGGTTGTCGTCTGGGGTAGCTGCGCTCTCATGGGCCAGAGTATAGCACCCTGCGGTGATGGATGACTATAATTGGCATTACAATCGGTGCCCGGAGAGGCCATTTATGCACAGAGGACGACACTTTCCCCGTCTGAGCTGCCCATTTGACAAGCCCTTCCTTTCCGCGTTATAATAAAAATGCGCTTTTCTATATAGAAAAACGCATAGCTATAAATAATCTACGGAGGAGGTAGCGAGAATGCGGATGTGGTGTCGGCATCGTTTTTCCGGGTGGGTAGGGCTGCTTGCGGTTGGGGTGATCGTTGGCAGTTTGACAGTCGGTCTTCCGGGCGTGTCGCAGCAAGGGACGCTGGTTCCTGAGGAGCTTGTAGTGGGTATGGTCCCGTCGCGGGCGGCTACGGTCCTGCAGCCGCCGGTGGAAGGGTTGGCCAATCTCTTATTAAAATACGTTCAGGAGCACGGGTTTAGTCAGGTGAAACGCGTGCGCGCAGTCATCCCGGAGTCGTATACAGCAACGGTAGAAGCACTAGGGACGGCTCGTATTCACATTGGACTGTTAGGCCCCTTGACGGTCGTCCAAGCTGTTGATCGGTACGGAGCCATCCCCATTGCGGTGACCAAGCGTGGTGAGAGTTTGCGCTATCGTGGCCAGTTCATGGCGCATTTGGACGGCCCCTTTGCGAACTTGCTCAATGTGGCTGATGCCGTGAAAGAAAAAAAGGCTGTCAAGTTTAGCTATGGCGGCGGTTCCACATCCGCAAGTGGGTTTCTCTTCCCTTGTAAAACGTTCAAAGATTACGGCATCTTGCCGGGTGACCATAGCAATTTCAAGACGATCCGTTCCAATCACTTGGCTTCGGCGATCGCTGTCTACAAGAAAGATGTTGACGTCGGGGTAGGCTTCGACGACGTGCGGACGAGCTTAGATAGCGATAAAACCAAGCAAGAGCTCGGCTGGAAGCCGGGTGATCCCAATCCCAGCACGCGTGTCATCATTCTTGGCTACACGGACTGGGTTCCCAACGACGGTATCGTCGCGGTCAAGGAGCTCAGCCCGGCGTTCGTCAAGGCAATTAAGGACGGGTTTGTCGCGATCATGAAGACGCCCGAAGGTCAAAAATTCGGCAAAGACGCGCTGGACGCAACGGACTTTGTGCCGACCCCCGAAGGCTATGATATGATGGGAGCCCTCCGATCCGTCCGTGTCGTGGCCAACGAGATTGAGCCGAACCTAGCGAAGTGTGAGAACCAGTAAGCACTGATCTGGGGGGACGGAGAGAGATCTCTGTCTCCCCAGCTCTGTTCAAATACCACATGGCTATGGCTGCACCCATCTTGCGTGTGCAAAATCTCACGGTCATCTACCCCGGCGTCCGCCCGGTCAAGGCGCTCGATAACGTCAGTCTGGACGTCTATCCCGGGGAGTTCGTTGTCGTCGCTGGGGTCTCTGGTTCGGGAAAATCTACGCTGCTACGCGCGATCAATCGCCTCGCGGAGAACGACCACGCGCAGATCCAAGGCAGTATCTATTTTGACGGATCAAACATTCTCAAAGCTTCCCGCCGCCAGATCCGCGAGATCCGCTCGCGCATCGGCTTTATCTTTCAAGAGTACAACGTCGTCGAGCGTTCTTCGGTTTTGACCAATGCGCTCGCAGGATGCTTGGCAACGATGGGGCTGTGGTCATCTCTGATAGGAAGGTTTCCCAAAGAGCACATAGGGCTGGCTCATCAAGCCTTGGTGCGCGTGGGGATTCCAGAGCCGCGTCACAGTGACCGTGCCGCGCGACTGTCGGGCGGGCAAAAACAGCGCGTCGGTATCGCCCGCGCTCTCCTGCAAAAACCGAAACTCATCTTAGCCGATGAGCCCGTCGCCTCGCTCGATCCCATTACGGCCAACGTCGTCATGAATATTTTCAAAAAAATCAACGAAGACGAGGGTATCACCACCATCGTCAATCTGCATGACCCTGTGTTAACCTTCAAATACGGCCAACGCATCATTGGGCTCAAACACGGCCGGATTATCTACGACAAGCCCATCACAGCGATCAACCGCGAAACGTTCGAAGAAGACATCTATGGCACAGCGGAAGGGGGCTAAGCTCTTTGTCGAGCCGCAGGGGGTGTGGCTCAAGCGCTTATATCTGTTTTTTGGGGGGAGCTTCGTCCTTGTTCTCTATGCGTGGGCATTGATCGGCGTCGAATTTAACCCTCTCTATATCTTTCAGTACGGAAGCAAGTTTTTCGAGCTCTTGAGCCGGATGTATCCGCCGGATTTCTCCACGTTCTCTGGTTTCATCCGGCCTCTGCTGCAAACACTGCAGATGGCAACTCTTGGAACCTTCTTCGGGGCGTTGATGGCGTTTCCGTTGATCGTCTTTGGCTCGCAGCTAGTCGTGCGCAGTGTTTTTGTCTACTGGCCGATCCGCACTTTTATGAACATCTTGCGCACGATTCCCGATCTGCTCTATGCCGTCTTGTTCGTCGCGGCGATGGGCATCGGGCCAGTGGCCGGCGTCGGGGCACTCTCGTTCTTTGCCTGTGCGATCATTGCAAAACTCACTTCTGAGTCGGCCGATAATATCAATCCCAAGCCCCTCGAAGCCATAGAGGCCACCGGTGCTTGGAAACTTCAAGTCATTCGGTACGCCGTGATGCCGCAGCTCGCCCCCGCGTTCATTGATCATGTGATCTATGTCTTTGAGCTCAACGTTCGCGTCGCGACGGTGATGGCCTATGTAGGAGCTGGAGGGATCGGCTCACAGCTGATCACCGCGTTGGAATGGTTTCGCTATGACCGTGCATTAGCCGTCGTCTTGACCATCTTCGCTACGGTCATAGCCATTGACTTTATCGGCAACCGTATGAGAGATGCGCTCTTGCACGGGATCGTTCTGCCGCGCCCGCTGCGCTGGGTGAGCTTGAGTCTCTTGGCAAGTCTGATCGGCTGGTCGTTGCTATCGCTGGAGATCGACATTTCCCGTCTGGTTCAAGGAATTGATTACTTCAAAAATCTTCTCTGGGCCATCACGACCGATCCGGCGACGGAATACTTTTGGCTGGCAGTCCAGCGCATGGGGCAATCGCTGCAAATCGCTCTGATCGGCACAACTATCAGTTTTCTGTTGTCATTCCCTTTGGGGTTTTTGGCTTCGCGACGCTACACGGGGATCCCCTGGTCTATCGCCGTCGGGATGAAGCAGATTCCCAATGCCATCCGGGCTTTTCCCGAATTGATCTTGGCGATCTTCTTTATCGCGACGTTTGGGCCGGGGGCGCTCCCGGGGGTCTTAGCCATCGCGATCCACTCTGTGGGCATGCTGGGGAAATTCAACGCTGAAGTTGTCGAAAAGATTCGCAAAGAGCCGGTTGAATCGCTGCAGTCTGCTGGGGCTTCTCGTCTGCAAGTCTTTCGGTACGCGATCCTCCCTCAAGTGCTGCCGGAATTTTTGGCGCTCTTCATTTACAGATTTGAGATCAACGTGCGGGCGGCGTCGGTGTTGGGCATTGTAGGGGCCGGGGGAATCGGTTCGTTAATTAATGAAGCGCAATCGTACAGGGCGTGGGATATTGTGGGGGTCTGTCTGCTGGTGATCATCCCCGTCGTAATGGTCATTGATTTTGTGAGTGCGCGCATCCGCAGGAAATTAATTGAAGGCTAAGGGCTTGCTCTCACGTCCTTCAGGCCCTCATGCGGCTGACAAGAACATTGCGTATAGTTTCTCTGTATGTTCAGACGGCCTGATGATAGACTCTAAGGCACTTCGAGAATCGTGCTGAGCGTCAGCTCCGAGGAGGTAGCCAGCCACGCCGCCCGCCCCTGACCGTTCAGCTTGCTCGCTCCCGACTGCTCTACCCTGACTGTATAGCTCCACTCGTGCGATTGGCCTTTCTGAAGCTGCAGCAGCATAAATTCAAGGTCCTCCGGCGAGCTGAGGGCATAGGGCAACATCTCGCGCCAGTAGACATATTCAATGTCACGCTTGGCTATCACGCGCAGCTTGATCTGCACGGTCTCGCCCACTTGCACAGCCCTAGTGGGGAGGACACGCTCGACACGGATCAGATCGTTTTCGGCGCGCTCCACACGAAACTCCGGTGGCGGCGGCGCGAGCACGGTCACTTCCGTCCGCGCTGTTGACATCTGCCCCAGCTGATCGTAGACCGTCAGCTGGATCGTATAGCTTCCGGGCTGGTCAAACGTCTGCTCGACCTGAGTGCCTGTGGTCTCGCGGCCATCTCCCAACTTCCAGTGTACCAGTACGATCTCATGGTCATCCGTCGAGGATGACGCGTCGAATACCACAGTCAACGGTGCAACGCCCGAGCGCTCGCTCTGGCACGTGGAGCATCGGACAACGATCACGGCGACAGGCGGTTGGTCGGGTTTCTCTCCGATGCGTATCGGCCGGGTGCAGCCGGTCACCAGGGTGATGAGTAATACTATCGCAAGCTGCTGAACGCGCTTCATACTGTCATGCCCTCCTCCAAGGGCGAGCACACCCCTGAGCGAAGCGAAGGAGTTAGATTCTTCGCTGCGCTCAGAATGACACTTTGGTGTCTGCCCTTGAATCTGTCTCTGCTCTTGAGACTACTGCAGAAGAGAAGTGTTGACACCCCCCAGCGTGCGAAGATGAGCGTGACGTTGATCACTCCAAGGGGTGCGCTGCGGCGTTCGCCTCTGGGACTCCTGTTGCATGTGCTGTTCTCTTTAGATATACAATAGATGCCATGGCGAGGTAGATATGACGAAGATCGAGTTGATCGCACGAGCAGCACAACGGACCGGTATGCCGAAAGAGACTATGAAAGCATCACTGGAAGCCATCATGACGGTGATCGCCGATGCGATGGCGCGTGGGGAAGAGGTCAAACTGAAAGGGTTTGGGACATTTGGGGCACGGGCGCGTCGCCCCAGCCAGCGCAGCCATCTCAAGACCCATCAGCTCATCTCCGTGGCGAGCAAAGTCATGCCGCGCTTCAAGCCCAGCAAGTCTCTGCGAAAACGGATGGCGGACAACCTCGCCGTCGTCCAGTTGCCTAGCGGACGATGGGTCGTGCGAGCGCGCAAGCCTTAGGCCGAGAGAGGTTCTCTAGAGCCGTCTTAAAAAGTGCTCGGCTTCCTCTTTGTAAGAGTGAAATGGATCTTCCAGGGTCAACAGGCGCTTGGGTTCGACGAAGACCTCGTCCCATTCGATCATATACTCGTCAACGGCACGCTCACGCAGGCCCCGCACGATCCGGGCGCGCCCCAGCGCGCGCGTATCGGGAGGGGCTTCTGCTATGGCACGCTCAATCGCAGCTTCATGAGTAAAACATCGCCTTGACTCCAGCGCATAGTAGAGTCCCTGCTGGGGATCAATGTTGTGATATTCCAAATCAAGGCTGTGTAGCGCGTCATCCTGCCAGCTAAGGCCCCCTGCTTGCTTATAGAGTGTGAGCATCTGGAGTTTGGCGACCCAATCGAGCCGGTCGGCTAACTCCAGGGGATCGCGTTCCAGGGCGTCGAGCGTCTGGCCCCATTCCTGAAGGACCTCGTCGGTCTCTCGGTCGCGCCCAGAGAACCGTCTCTGGGCTGCTTGCAGATAGAAGCGTTGCAGATCTACTGCCGGAATGGTTGCGCCATTCTCGCGCTTGACGAGCCAACGATACGTAGAGTCGCGCGAGATATCTTTCAAAGCGCGCAGCGGCGCGGCTAGTTCAACTCCTGACGGTGCGGCTTGTTCTTCGAGCAAATCGAGCACCAGTACGGTGGTGCCCACCTTCAAAAACGTCGCATACTCCGAGGGGTTCGCTTCTCCAAAGAGCAAGTGCAGGCGCGGGCTCCGGGAAAGGCCGTACATCTGATCCCATTTGGGGTTGATGAGCGCTCGGCTGAAGCGCACGCGCCCGGAGACCGTATGCAAGATGTGATCGGCCCGTTGCGAAAGCTGAAAATCCACGGTGGGATCGGGTTCAACTCCATACGCCGTGTCAACAAAAACAGAATCAGCCGTATGGCGTATGGGGGATTTGGCCTGCCAGGCCGTGGTCAAGCGATGCCCGCCGACCCGACCTGCACCGGCGAAGATCTGGCGCGTTACTAGAAAGGGGACCAATTTGTCTAGAGCATGTTTCCACGAGAGCAACTCAGGGTTCACTGAATAATTTTCGTGGCAGCCGAAAGTGTGACCGGCGAAGTGATCAACGCTATTGTTATAAAAGCTGACTCTTTCTTTCAGGTGAAGCTCGCGCAGTATTTTGAGGATGAGGTGCTGCCCGGCGCGCTCATACGTGATAAGATCTCTCAAAGATCGGCACTCTGGCGTGGCGTACTCTAAGTGCGAGCCGACGGCATCAATATAGAGTCGGCCTCCGTTCATGAGAAAGCCGCCAGCTTCGGCGGGCTCAAAGTACATATCGCGGGTGTGCAGGTCAAGCAAGCCCCATCTCTCTTTATGGAAGACGGCGTCTTTGACGCGCTCGACGATCTCTTCATAGGGGCCCAGTTTGGGATCGCGTACTAGACAGCCGAATTCCGTCTCCAGGCCGACAATGCGATGGCGCATGTTCACGCTCCTGATTTTAACCCATCAACAGTTTTTCCAGGGGCAGTCCGAGCCCTTGTGCCAAAGCATGCAGCGTCTCGTAATGCGGGTCCTGCTCACCGGCTTCTAGACGCGCGATGGTCACTCGGCTCACGCCAGCTTTGGCCGCCAGCGCCTCTTGGCTGAGCCCCGCTTCCTGCCGGAGTCGCTTCAAGCGCTCCCCTAACAGCCGACGCCCCCGACGGCTCTCAGCCTCCGCACGCGCTCGATACCTTAGATCAATACAAGCACGTAGATAGTCCCAGGGCAGCTCTTCCACACGCCCGTCACGCAAAACAATTTCCAGCACATAAGGGCTGGGCAGTCGAATCTCTTGAGGCTTCTCCTCAAACTTCAGTTTGCCTAAAGGGATCGTCCCCGCTTGTTCGTCGGCAAAGTGCACAAGAATTCCCTCTGAGGTCAAGCGTGCACTGGTGATCATTCGCTGGGCGTCCTTGACATACGTGATCGCTTGAGCCATTATGCTTATTTCCTTCCATGAATTTCAGTCCACATTCTCAAAATCTCAGCAGCGTGACGCTCATACGCAGCCAAGATTGCCCGACGCTTTCCAGTTGGCACCTCCGCTTTATCGAGCTTCATGAAAGTCCCACCCGCTAGCTCGCTGCGCACATCCGTCCCATCACTCAATCGCAGGTGCACATGAGGAGGCTCGAAGGAGAACTCGCGCGTAATGTATCACAAACTCGAACTCCCCTTCATGGGCCACCGTCGGCATACGTGATTGTATCTTACGAGATACAAAAAAGTCAATGCAATCTGGTCCCTGCGCCAAGAGATCGTTACCGACACGGTTTGGTGCAACATCTGTTGAGAGAACTGGGTGCTGGGCCCTAGTAACGATCTCTTGACCCATTATATGCTTGACGGTTCTCCTTACGAATTGCTATGATAAACAAGTTCGCTTGGTGGGTATCTCTTCATGAACCGTATTGCTATACCAACGGAGGGGACCTTCCGGACGCGTCTGCGGACGCGCTTCGCCGAGACTGACCTGCAAGGCGTCGTTCATCATAGCTATTATTTTGTCTACTTTGAGCAGGCCCGCGTCGAGTATTTTAAGCATTTGGGCTTTGATTTCCGGGAGTCGCGCCGCGCCGGTGATTTTGACATCACCATTGTCGAAGCGCAGTGCAAATATCTCGCCCCGGCGGAGTTCGACGACGAACTCGAGGTCACCGTCTGGACCTCGCAAGTGCGCCGCGCCAGCTTCACTCTTGATTATTATGTTCATCGAGACGGTATGCCCCTAGCCTATGGGCAAACCATACAAGCCGTCATAGACCCGCGCACAGGGCGTCCACGTAGCCTCCCCGAAACGATGCGCCATGCACTCATGACGCAGGCCGAACGGGCGACTTGCCAACTAAGCTGTGAGTGACTACGTCCTTTTGTCAGGGCAGGCTCTCCATGTGTTATAATTACAGCCGAGGGCTAAGCCGAGGCTAAAAGGGGGTGCAAGGAACAGGGGGAGATGCAAGATTCAGTTATATTGTCCACATTACACTCAAGAAACCTGCTAAGGAGGTTTTATGAAATACTGTATCCGAAAATGGCTACAGATCGCAGGGCTAGCTAGCGTCGCTTTGTTGGTCATTGGACCGCTCACCGCCCAGACGCAACAGACCATCAAGATCGGTGTGGCAGCAGGTCTGGAGATCGCCAACGGGCGAGATACGCTTCGTGGGGCTCAGCTTGCTGTGGAAGAGATTAATACTGCTGGAGGGGTGCTGGGGCGCACGATCGAGCTGGTCGTTGGAGACATGAAAACCGAAGCCGATGGACAGTTAGCTCGTACTGTCTACCAAGATATCGCGGCCAAAAGTGATGTCGTCGTGGGTTTCTTCCGCTCGGAAGCCGTGCTCGCTGTTCTCCCCGATATCCCGCGGATGAAAAAGCCCCTGTTAATCACCGGGGCGACCTCTCTGGCCACCGACAGGGTACCCACCGACTATAACAACTATAAGTACGTCTTCCGCCCCATGCTCAACACGTTTTCATTGGTGGGGGACTCATTGCGCTTCGCTGGCGATTATCTGAACGGTCTGGTCGAGAAAGGTGTTCTGCCCAATCGCAAAGTCTTCTTGGTGGGCGAAGACCTCAGCTCCGCGAATACGTACATAGCACTGTTGGGACCGCGCCTGGGAGAGCTAGGGTTTGAAGTAGTTAATGCCAAGCGTCTAGCAGTAGGCACGAAGGACCTGACCCCCTTGATGACAGAACTGCAAGGGTCTGGTGCTTCGATTGTCTTCACCTTCTTCTCTGACCCAGGATTAGCAACTGTCTTTACGAAGACGTGGGCGGAGACCAAGACGAAAGTGGCGCTCTTTGGGATCAACGTCTTGCTGCAAGACGACGTGAGTGTTCGTGAGCTCAAGGGCGCCGGCACGGGCTACGTGATCGCGGACTTCTCTGCCGATGCCCCGGTCACACCCAAGACCAAAGCTTATTTTGCAGCCTTCCAGAAGAAGTACGGCGTTCGCCCCATTTACACCGCGGGGTTGACCTATGACACGATCTATCTGGTGGCCGAAGCGATCAAGAAGGCCGGAGGGAAGACCGACGCGGACTCGCTGATTAAAGCACTTGAGTCCTTCGATAAGTACGAGAACGCCTACATTGGTGGAGGCGGGCCGTACTGGTTCTATCCGGTGGCAGGCTTCAAGCGTGATGAGCAGATCAAGCTCAAAACAGAAGCCGGGGAACTGCAGTTTACTAATTGTCTATCGGCGGGGATCACCGAGCTGTGCTTCAAGAACCCGCACGATGTGGCGTGGGGGTTCAATCGGCTCAAGGACAAGCTCACGGTCTTCGATGGGCTGCGCGCGGTTTGGACGCAGATCGGGCCTGTGGGAGCCGACGGGTCTTTTGATCGCCAGTTGCTCTATCCCGGCGAGCTTTCAAAGAATCCCGGCGACCCATTCAGTCTCTATCAGTTGCCGCCGCACATGAAACCCTAAACAGACAGCGTGCAGACCGGGCCTCCTGTGACTTGCGCACAGGAGGCCTTTTCTATTAATATTCTGACGGGCGTCGCCCCCAAGGGAGGTTCTATGGATTTCGAACTGAGCGAGGAGCACAAACTCATTCGCAAGACAGCCCGCCAATTCGCCGAAGAGGTCATCCGGCCCGCCGCGCAGCACCACGACGAGACGTGTGAATACCCGCACGAAATCATCGCAGAAGCCAAGAAGCTGGACTTGATCGCCCCGGCGATCCCGGAAAAATACGGCGGTGCCGGGCTGGACTTTCTCGCCGCCGCCATCGTCATCGAGGAGCTGGTCCGCGGCGACCCGGGGATCGCGCTGGCCATCACGGCCAGAATCTTTGGAAGCGACATGATCTTAGAATTTGGCACCGAAGAGCAAAGACAGAAATACTTGGTGCCGGTGGCCAAGGGCGACTGGGTCTGTGGCGCGGCTATTACGGAGCCAGAGGCCGGCAGCGACGTCGCTGCCCTCAAGACCCGGGCAGAAAAGAAGGGCAACAAATATATTCTGAACGGGACGAAGATGTTCATCACCAACGGCTCTATTGCGAATTATCTCATTGTCTTTGCCCGCACCAACACCAATCCCCCAGAGCGTCACGGTGGGATCACAGCGTTCATAGTCGAACGCGACCGACCCGGCTATAAAGCCGAGCCGCTCCATAATAAGCTGGGCATTCGTGCTTCAGATTTGGCCGAGATCATTTTGGAAAACGTCGAAGTCCCTGAGGAGAACATCGTCGGTCAAGTCGATATGGCCTTCTATCACTTGATGACGTTCTTCTCGCGCGGGCGGACTGCCGTCGCTGCTCAAGGAGTGGGCATTGCCCAGGGGGCTTTTGACGAAGCTCTCAAATATTCTCAGGAGCGCGTGCAGTTCGGTCGGCCCATCTCTGACTTCCAAGCGATTCAGTTCAAATTAGCCGAGATGGCCACGGCCATTGAGGCCGCGCGGTTGTTGACGTACCAAGCGGCCTGGGAGATCAGCAAAGGAGGGAACCCCGCCAGAGTCGCTTCGATGGCCAAGTGGTATGCCGGGAAAGTCGCGCGCGAGGTGGCCAACGAAGCCCTGCAGATTCACGGCGGCTACGGCTTTATTAAAGAGTACGCGGTCGAGCGGTTCTATCGCGACGCGAAAATTATCGAGCTCTACGAAGGGACGAGCGAGATCCAGAAATTAATTATTGCGCGGGCATTGTTGGGGAAGATTCCGGGGTAACAGAGAGCGACTCCCCTGGTAGGGGCAGACCCCTGCCCTGGGCGAACAGGGGGTCGCCCCCTGGGGGAGGGGCAGGGGAGACACCAGATGTTTAAGCCCTATAAGATCAAAGTCGTCGAGCCGATTAAGCTCTTGTCGCGTGCCGAGCGCGAGCAGAAGATCAAAGAAGTCGACTATAACGTCTTCCGGCTGCGCGCCGAAGATATTTATATTGATCTCCTAACAGACTCCGGCACGGGCGCGATGAGCCAAGCGCAGTGGGGCGCCTTGATGCAAGGCGATGAGTCCTACGCGGGCGCCCGCAGTTTTTACAGATTAGAGAAAGCCGTCAAAGACATCTTTGGGTTTAAGTATTTTATGCCCACGCATCAAGGGCGTGCTGCCGAACACGTGCTCTTTTCTACTCTTGTCAAGCCCGGCGACATCGTTCCAAACAATATGCATTTTGATACTACGCGCGCCAACGTGCTCGCTGCTGGCGGACAGCCCATGGATCTCGCCATCGAAGATGCCTACGATCCTGTGAGAGAGCACCCCTTCAAGGGCGAGATGGACGTCCAAGCCCTCGAAACCCTGATCACAGAGAAAGGCCCAGAGCGCATCCCCGTCATTCTGCTGACGATCACCAACAATTCGGGCGGCGGCCAACCGGTCTCGCTCACAAATATCCGCGCCGTCAGCAAGATCGCGCGGGCACACAACATCCCGTTCTTTCTTGACGCCTGTCGCTTCGCCGAGAACTGCTTTTTTATTCAAGAGCGCGAGCCCGGATTTTCCAACAAAAAACCCCTCGAGATCGCCCGCGAAATTTTTTCACAGGCCGACGGCATGACCTTTTCTGCTAAAAAGGACGCGATCGTCAACATCGGCGGACTGCTCGCTATGAACAGCGAAGAGTTCTATTGGCGTTGCGTGCAGCAGCTCATTTTATTTGAAGGCTTTCCCACCTACGGGGGGCTAGCCGGGCGTGATCTCGATGCGATGGCCGTGGGACTCTATGAAGCGCTAGACGAAGACTATCTCCGTGACCGGATCGGGCAGACGCGCTATCTGGGAGAGCGCCTCAAAGCCGAAAAAATCCCGATCATTGAACCCATCGGCGGGCACGCTGTCTATATAGACGCTCTGAGATTCTTGCCCCATATCCCGCAGAGAGAGTTTCCCGCACAGGCGCTGGTGATCGAGCTCTATCGCGAGGGTGGAGTACGCGCTGTTGAGATCGGCAGCACGATGTTCGCCACGCGCGACGAGCAGACCGGCCAAGAGAGCTACCCCAAGCTTGAGCTCGTGCGCTTGGCCATCCCCAGACGTGTCTACACTCAAGAGCACTTCGAGCACGTCGTAGAGACGCTCAAAACAATCCGCGATCGACGCGCTGAGGTGCGTGGGGTCAAGCTCATCCAGGGAGAGGGCCCGCTCCGACACTTCATCGCCCGTTTCGCTCTCCTCTCGTCATAGGTGATCAACGTCACAAGAAACAGTGACGGAAGTCCTTGCTTTGTAAGGAGAACTAAGACTAAGGTAAGCGCAAGGTGAGAGGGGATGCTCACAAGAAAAGCTTGGAATTTTCAAGCGATTGCTCTTATTTACCTGCGGGAAAGGGGTTTTTCAGTAATATATGACGGGGGGAAGGCTTGCGATCGCTCGAGATTCCTCGCACACCTCCTAAAGAGCGAAGAGCTTGGCTGGGCGTAAGGATTGTCTTGCGCGCCCTCGGGGGGATATGTCCAGGGTTTTGCCCGCATCCTCAGCGGGATTTTTCCCCAGCAGCCCTCCAGCGCGGCTCGAGCCGCAAGCCAAGCTCTTCCTCTTGCCCTTCTGTGAGAAGGGCCAACCTCCTCTAGGACTTATTCTTGTAGCACAAAAGCTCCCCATTTGTCAAGACCGCTGATTGCTGTATGGGCTAGAAAGCCGTACAATACTGATTCTATGACCCGGCTCGATGACACCGAGCTTGAACGGTATGCGCGCCAGATTCTCTTGATCGGCGGGCGTGGCCAGCAAGCTCTGAAAAGTGCGAGCGTGTTAATTGTGGGGCTGGGCGGACTAGGCTCGCCAGCGGCGCTCTATCTGACTGCTGCCGGTGTAGGAAAATTAGGGCTCATCGACAGCGAGCAGGTCGAGCTCTCCAATTTACATAGACAGATCCTGCACGCGACGCCCGATCTTGGTCGGCCCAAGATTGAGCCTGCTCAAGAGAAGCTCAGGACACTCAATCCCCACATAGAGCTTATTGCTTACCCAGAGCGATTGACTGCAGAGAACGCACTGGAGGTCTTCAAAGAGTACGACGTGATCGTGGACGGCTCAGATAATTTTCCGACGCGCTATCTCGTCAACGACGCCTGTGTGCTCTTACAGAAGCCGAACGTGCATGGGAGTGTTCTGGGATTTGAGGGGCAAGTGACGGTTTTTACGCCGGGAGGGCCGTGCTATCGCTGTCTGTATGAAAAACCTCCGCCGCCGGGGACGATGGCTTCGTGTGCCGAAGCGGGGGTCTTCCCGACGGTGGCTGGACTCGTCGGACTCGTCCAAGCGAATGAAGCTTTGAGGCTCTTATTAAAGATGGAGTCTGCGCTGGAGGGCCAGCTGCTCTTGATAGATGTGCGCACGCTCTCTTTTACAGAGGTCGCGCTCAAGCGCAACCCAGATTGTGTCATCTGTGGGGAGCGTCCTCAGATCAAAAAATTGATAGATTACGAAAAGTTCTGCGGGCGGCGCTGA